>Ga0208499_1000049_pt1 | contig 51908 bp, 66 predicted proteins | sample CryBogCBE07Jul09_FD_185504 | JGI IMG/M metagenome (GOLD analysis project Ga0208499, IMG submission 185504) | Freshwater microbial communities from Crystal Bog, Wisconsin, USA - CBE07Jul09 (SPAdes) (version 2) | ecosystem: Environmental > Aquatic > Freshwater > Lake | place: Crystal Bog... | reverse complement strand
TCTTGGAGCAGAACAAGATGGACAAAATCCTGCTATTGAAATAGAAGTTCACGATCCAGAAGCGGTGGATATCCATGCTCCTGGTATGGACATTCATATGGATAAGGATGGTGAGGATGAAGAAGAATTTAATAAGAATATAGCTGAAGATATTAGTGAATCAGAATTAATGAAGTTAGCTGTTGAATTAACATCTGACTTTGATAGTGATATTGCATCTAGAAAAGATTGGATACAAACGTACGTTGATGGTCTTGAACTATTAGGTCTCAAGATTGAAGAACGTGCTGAACCATGGGAAGGTGCATGTGGTGTTTACCATCCACTATTATCAGAAGCGGTAGTTAAGTTCCAAGCTGAGACCATGATGGAGACATTCCCAGCTATGGGTCCAGTTAAGACACAAATCATTGGTCGTGAAACACAAGATAAAAAAGACGCAGCTATGCGTGTTCAAGATGACATGAACTATCAACTGATGGATGTCATGACTGAATATAGACCTGAGCATGAAAGAATGTTGTGGGGACTAGGGTTAGCTGGTAATGCGTTCAAGAAAGTCTATTTTGACCCAAGCATCGATAGACAAGTGTCTATGTATGTCCCTGCTGAAGATGTGGTCGTACCTTATGGTGCGTCTAGTTTAGAATCAGCAGAACGTATCACGCATGTAATGCGTAAGACAGAGAATGAAGTAAGACGACTTCAACATGAAGGGTTCTACCGTGATGTTGACCTTGGTGAACCAGTTAACAACATGGACGAAGTTGAGAAAAAGATTGCTGAAAAACTAGGTTTCCGTGCAACATCTGATGATCGTTATAAATTATTAGAGATGCACGTTGAACTTGATCTATCTGGATACGAACATAAAGTTGACGGAGAAGAAACAGGTATTGCTCTACCTTACATTGTAACGATTGAAAAAGGTACAAGCACGATATTAGCTATTAGAAGAAACTGGAGACCTGATGACAAGAAATTCCAAAAAAGAAATCATTTTGTACACTATGGTTATATTCCTGGGTTTGGCTTTTATAATTTTGGTCTTATTCACCTCGTGGGTGCTTTTGCTAAGTCTGGTACTAGTCTCATTCGTCAGCTCGTGGATGCTGGAACATTGTCGAATCTTCCTGGAGGATTTAAAACTCGTGGCCTCAGAGTTAAAGGAGATGATACACCTATAGCACCAGGCGAGTTCCGTGATGTAGATGTACCATCAGGTACTATGCGTGATAACGTCATGCCATTACCATACAAAGAACCTTCACAAGTTCTTATGGCTCTACTCAATACAATCGTAGAAGAAGGTCGTAAGTTTGCAGGTTCAGCTGAACTACAAGCATCAGACATGTCAGCTAATTCACCAGTTGGTACTACATTAGCTATATTAGAACGAACACTTAAAACAATGTCAGCTATTCAAGCGCGTGTTCACTTCTCAATGAAGCGTGAGTTCCAATTACTTAAAGATATTATTCGTGACTATACTCCAGAAGAATATAGTTATGATCCAGAAGAAGGTGATAGGAAAGCTAAACAATCAGATTATGATATGGTAGATGTATTACCAGTATCTGATCCAAATGCAGCTACTATGGCACAGAAAGTTGTGCAATACCAAGCAGCTTTACAACTAGCACAAACTGCACCACAGTTATATGACTTACCACTTCTTCATCGTCAGATGTTAGATGTATTAGGTATTAAGAACTATCAGAAATTAGTTCCTGTGCCTGAAGACCAAAAACCTGTTGATCCTATTAGTGAGAACCAAAACATTCTTAAAGGCAAACCTGTTAAGGCGTTCTTACAACAAGATCATCAAGCTCATATTACTGTTCATCAATCAGCTATGCAAGATCCACAAGTTCAAGCTTTAGTTAGCATGAACCCACAAATGGCTCAAGCATTACAGTCTGCTATGACAGCTCATATTATGGAGCACTTAGGCTTTGAATATAGAAAACAACTAGAACAACAAATGGGTATGACATTACCTCCATATCAAGACCCAAGTAATGTTGATGAAGACCAAAAACCATTAGATCCACAAATGGAAATACGCATATCTCAAATGGCTGCTAAAGCTTCACAACAGTTATTACAACAACATGTCCAACAACAACAGCAACAACAAAATGCTCAAACACAGCAAGATCCGTTAATTCAAATGCAACAACAAGAATTACAGTTGAAAGCTCAAGAGCAACAAAGAAAAGCAGCTAAAGACCAAACTGATGCTCAGTTTAAAGCACAACAGTTAGCTTTAGAAGCACAACGTATCAATAATACAAAAGATCAAGGTGTGTTAAATGCAGCTATAAATGCACATAATAACTTGAAATCACATGAAAACCATCAAGCTGAAGTAGGCTTTAATGCAGCTGTTGATTTACATAAACATATGCATAGTCATTCTATGGATGCACAAGATACGTTCAATCAACAAGAACACGAACGTAAGTTAGCAGAAATGCAACAAAGATTCGCCCAAAGGCAAACAGAGTTACAAAAACCAAAGGAGTAATAAATGGAAGCTGATAAAGCTTTTGCCATCGTTATCAAAAATATCGATGATAAGATTTTGCAACTTCAAGAGTTTATATCTACAGGTAACGTAGATAAATTTGAGGAGTACAAAAAAGTGTGTGGTGAGATTACTGGTCTTCTTACTGCACGAAACTACATAACAGACCTAAACAAAGCAATGGAGAACTCGTATGAGTGATTTAAACTTAGCTCAAGCTCAAGATTTAAATGTGTTATTAAACCAACGCAAAGCCGAAGCTGAAGTACAAGAAGATGATATTGCTCTAGAAGATAGAGCTAAACAAGTACCAATCCCATCAGGCTACCGCATTTTATGTGCAGTACCAGAAGTGGATAAGAAAACAGAAGCAGGAATTGATCTTCCAGATGAGTACATCAGACGTGAAGAGTTATTAGCTACAGTACTATTTGTAGTTGAACTTGGACCTGATGCATACAAAGATGAAAGAAAGTTCCCTACAGGACCTTGGTGTAAAAAGGGTGACTTTGTTATTGTCAGACCAAATGCTGGCACACGCTTAGTTATTCACGGCAAGGATTTTAGAATGATTAATGATGATTCTGTGGAAGCAGTTGTGCAAGATCCACGTGGCATCAAAAGAAGCACATAGGAGATAATATGGCTACAGAAAAAGAAGTATTTAAGTTTCCTGATGAAATTGAGGAAAAAGATGAAAAGTTAGACATTCAAATCGAAGAAGATGACGAAAAAGTTGACATAGAAGTAGTCGATGATACGCCAGAAGAAGATCGTAATGTAGAACCTTTACCAGAAGAAATTAAAGATGAACTAGAAGAAGCTGATGAAGCCGATGAGTTCTCTAAAAACGTAAAGACTAAGTTCAAGCAATATAAAAAAGCTTGGCATGATGAAAGACGTGAAAAAGAAGCCGCTTTAAAAGAGCAACAAGAAGCTTTAGCTGTTGCCCAAAGGATTCTTGATGAAAATAAACGTCTAAAATCTATGCTAGTGACAGGCGAACAGGAATTAATAGTCAATTATCAGAATGCAGCTGAACTAGAGCTTGAAAAAGCTAATAGAAAGTATAAAGAAGCTTATGATTTAGGCGATTCTGACAAGATTATTGAGGCTAATAATGAAATTATGAAGGCTTCCTTGAAGTTGGATAGAGCTAAAAACTTTAAACCAACTGCAAATACCCCTTTACAAGAGCCAGAAATTCCTGTAAAAAGTAACTATACGCAGAATCCTCCGCAAATGGACTCTAAAACGGCAGAATGGATCTCAAAAAATCCATGGTATACTGACCCTAAAAAGAAATCCATGAGTAAATTTGCTCTAGGAGTTCATGAAGAATTAGAAGCTTCTTATGGTAAAGCTTTTGTAGCTACCGATGAGTACTTTAAGCGAATCGATCAAGAAGTAAAACGCAGATTCCCAGAAGAATTTGCTGAAGAAATCTCAAATGAGTCTGAAAAGCCTCAACAAAAATCTAAACCAAGCACAGTAGTAGCTCCCGCAAAACGTAGTACGTCCTCTAAAAAAATCGTATTATCAAAAACGCAAGTAGCGTTAGCCAAGAAACTTGGCCTAACACCTGAGCAATATGCTAGTGCACAACTTAAATTGGAGTCTTAAAAATGTCTGATATTAAAAAAACAGCAACACTTGATTTTGTAGAAGTAACCCCTCGTGAACTTGATACTCGTGAACTTGCAGAGCGTCCAAAACAATGGACTGCACCTGAACTCTTACCAGAGCCAGATAAACAAGCAGGTTATGAATATCGTTGGGTTCGTGTTTCAATGTTAAATACAGCTGATCCTAGAAATGTTTCTAGATCCCTTCGTGAAGGTTGGGAACCTGTACGAGTTGAAGAACAACCTAAGTTCAAATTGTTAACCGATCCAGATAGTAGATTTAAAGATAATATCGAAATCGGTGGACTATTATTATGTAAAGCTCCAGCAGAAATGGTTAAGCAAAGAAATGAGTATTATGAAAACTTAACTAGATCTCAAACTGAAGCGGTAGATAATAATTTAATGCGTCAAAGCGATCCGAGAATGCCAATCTTCCAAGAACGGAAATCCTCAGTAAGTTTTGGCGGTAAAAAATAACTTTAATTAATTAGGAGTAAATATGGCTTATCCAACCGTTGCAGCACCATATGGTTTTAAGCCCGTAAACCTAATTGGTGGTCAAGTTTTTTCTGGATCAACACGTAATTATACAATCCAAAACAACTACGGCACATCAATTTTTTACGGTGACTTTGTAACACTCACTAATGGTTTAGTTACTCGTGCAGCGATTACATCAAGCACATCTGGTAAACAAACTATTGGTGTGTTCTTGGGATGTTCTTACACAAACCCAACAACAAAACAAAAATTATTTAGCCAATACTACCCAGCTTCTACAGCTGCTGGTGATATTCAAGCTATTATTTGTGATGATCCTGATACAGTATTTAAAGCTGTATTAGTAAATTCTAGCGGTTCTACTACACTAGGTTCAGCATCACAAGCTATTGTTGGTTTAAATTTAGCTGGTTCTGATCTTGCTGGTAATACAAATACAGGCGATTCATCAAACGGATTAGTAGCTCCAACTGCTACACCTTCAACAGGTTTAGCATTCCGTGTATTAAGTTTAGTTCCTGAATCAGCTACAGCTACTACAGCTACTGGCTCTGTTTCAGCAGGAACAACTATTACATTAACAGGTGCAGGTTTAACAACAGCAATTCCACAAGGTGCAGATGTATCATATGTATCTAATGGACAAACTGTTCAAACTGGTGCTTTTGTAGCAAACTCAGGCGGTTATGCTGCTGGTACAACATCGATCACTGTTGACAAATCGATCACAATTCCAAGCGGTTCAACCATTGTATTCACGTCATACCCAGAAGTACTTGTGAAAATCAATTTCGGTATTCACAACTACTACGCAGCTTAAGGAGTAATATAATATGGCTATTTCTCGTGCCCAGCTACTAAAAGAGCTATTACCAGGCCTTAACGCTTTGTTCGGTCTTGAGTATGCTCGCTATGGTGAAGAACATAAAGAAATCTATGAAATCGAGACTTCAGAACGTTCTTTCGAAGAAGAAACAAAACTTTCAGGCTTTTCAGCAGCTCCTGTTAAAAACGAAGGCTCTGCCATCGCTTATGACAATGCTCAAGAAGCTTGGACTGCTCGATACAATCATGAGACTATCGCTCTTGGTTTCTCAGTTACTGAAGAAGCTATTGAAGATAACCTTTATGATTCATTATCAGCACGTTACACAAAAGCACTAGCTCGCGCTATGGCTTATACAAAACAAGTTAAAGCAGCTGCTGTTTTAAATAACGGCTTTAACGCAGCTTTCACTTACGGTGACGGTCAAGCATTATTCTCTACAGCTCACCCATTGGTGAACGGTGGTACTAATGCGAACACTCCATCAACTCCAGCAGACTTAAATGAAACAGCTTTAGAAAATGCTGTTATTCAAATCGCTGCATGGACTGATGAACGTGGTCTCTTGATCGCTGCTAAACCTAAAAAGCTAGTTGTTCCACCAGCATTACAATTCGTTGCTACCCGTTTACTTGACACAGAACTCCGTGTTGGTACAAACAACAATGATATTAATGCTATTAAGAACAACGGTTCTGTTCCAGAAGGTTATACAATTAACCACTTCTTAACAGCAACTAATGCTTGGTTCTTAACAACTGATGTACCTAACGGCATGAAAATGTTCGTACGTACACCATTACAAAACTCAATGGACGGTGACTTCGATACAGGTAATGTTCGCTACAAAGCTCGTGAACGTTATTCATTCGGTGTATCTGATCCACTAGGTGTTTACGGTTCATACTAATTGAACCTTTAAGAAGACCCCGCCTTAAAAAAGCGGGGTTTTTCTTTGCCTGTTATTCATGGTTTTACTTATTTCACAAGGAAAAAGTAAGAGTATTATGTAGTTATACACACGGTGTGTATAAATTTTAGGAGAAATACTATGTGGACAAAACCAGCAGCAACTGAAATGAGATTTGGCTTTGAAGTAACGATGTATGTTATGAATAAGTAGTTAAATTAGGGGCTTTTAGCCCCTTTTTTATTGCTTTTATTTTAAAATATAGTATTATATGTATAACTGGGTGATGCTCTTATCGGACTGCCCCAGCAGACGATGCAACGATTGATAAGAGAAACTTTTGCATAGGAAAACATTTTATGGCTCGCAGTACTTTTTCAGGCCCGATTTTATCTGGCGCTAATCGTTTTGGCCCACAACGTGACGTTGGCTACTCTGTTTTAACACAACAAGCATTTTTAGACTTTGCAGTAACAACTCCAGGAACTGCTAACTACAGTGGTACATCTGGCGTATTTGTTTCTTCAAATAATATTCCAAATACCGCTGCTACAATTTGGACTCCACAAGGTGGTTCTTATAGTAACAGTGGTCCTACAGTAGCATCTGCTCCTACAGCTGATGCAACAGGTACAGCTTATCGTGGCGCAGTATTTTTACTCCCACAAGGTTCAAATATTACTGACGTTATTGTTGATGTTGGTGCTATGCCAGCTGACAATGCTGGTTCTCCAGTAACTGTTACATCAATTCAACCATACATCTCAAACAACTTTGCTACATCAACAGGTGTATATGGTGTTATGTCTGCTATTACTTCAGCAGGTCGTGGTACTACAACATTTACAGGTACTACATTAGATAACGCTAATGGTACATTATCAGACGTTCAAAACATTCAACCTGGTACTCAACCTACATGGTTCTCACAAGTTGTTGTTACCTTAAAAATGACTGCTACAAGTTTAGGTACTTTAGCATCAGGTCAAATCAATATTACTCTTAAGTATGCTCAACAAGATCTTAATATTGGTAATGGTACAACATACCCATATGGTAACTTTGATTAATTAATCTGATTGGGGGTTTAACCGCCCCCTTTCTATAAATAAGGAGATTAATTATGACAATGCAAACCGATATTAAATCAGCGCATACTAATACCTCAGCCGTGTTAGTAGCTTTTCGTACACGCCTAAGACAAATTACATTTAATAGTAATGGCACAGCAGGAACACTTATTCTTTATGATAATGCATCGTCTGCTTCAGGAAATGTTTTATGGCAATTTGATTTTGGGGCTAACGTAATAGCTGTACCTGTATTATTACCAGGTGAAGGTATACTCGCTTACAATGGTATTTATGCTTCATTAACTAATGCCAATTCATGTACTATTTGTTACGGATAATATTATGATTTCTCATATGCATGAAAGTACAAAACAAGTTATAGATACAGCATCAACTATTACAGTCGTAGGAACTATTATGAATTGGTTACCAGCAGCAGCAGCTTTATGGACTATTGTTTGGACATCAATTCGTATTTATGAAACTAAAACTGTACAAGACTGGATCAAATCTAGGAAAAATAAAAATGCCTAGTGTATCTAAAAAACAACATAACCTAATGGCAGCTGTGGCTAAAAATCCTAAGTTTGCTAAAAAAGTAGGTATTCCTCAATCCGTTGGTAAAGATTTTGCAACTGCCGATAAAGGTAAGACGTTTAAAAAAGGCGGTGTATCATTAGCCGTTGGACGTGGTGAAAAACTTCCAGTATCTAAAGGTGCTGGACTTACTGCTAAAGGTCGTGCTAAATATAATGCTGCAACAGGATCTCATTTAAAAGCTCCTCAACCACAAGGTGGTCCTCGCAAGAAATCATTTTGTGCTAGGATGTCTGGAATGCCTGGTCCTATGAAAGACGAAAAAGGTCGTCCTACACGTAAGGCAGCATCGCTTAAACGATGGAATTGTAAATAGGAGATACAATGGAAGATGATATTAAGCAGGATAAAAAGCTTATTAAACGAGCTTTTGGAATGCATGATAAGCAAGAACACAAAGGTCAACATACCGATTTATCTAAACTAAAAACAGGTGGAAAAATTATGAAGAAACACAAAATGAAAGAAGGAAGCGCTGCAGAAGAACGTGGCGAAAGCAAAGCTTTTGAAGCTAAAGAAGACGAATCAAAAGAAATGCGTAAAGGCGGTAAAGTTAAAAAAATGGCTAAAGGTGGTATGGCTGAAGTTATGGGTCCAAAATCAATGTCTAAAGATGTTGAAGCTGGTTCTAATAAACTTAAAAGTTTTGGTGAATCTAAAGTTCAAAAACGTGGTGATACTAAAGGTAAAAACTTAGGTGATTCAGGTCCAACAAGAATGTGCGGTGGTGGTATGAAGAAAATGGCACGTGGTGGTGGTATTGAATCTAAAGGCAAAACTAGAGGACGTTTCTGCTAATCATGGCTAAAGATGATTATAAAGGTCCAACACCAGAAGAAATGGATCGAGCAGCTAGAATGATGGAAAAAAATATTCCTCCAGTTGCTCCATCTAAACTAGAACCAAAAGCTCCAGTACCTCCTGTTACTATACCAGTTAAAAAAGCTAAAGGTGGTAAAGTTAGAGGTCATGGTATGGAATCAAAAGGTAAAACAAAAGGTAAATTTATTTAAGGAGTAATAAAATGGCTTATAAACATCATGATGAACATGTAACACAACACGAAGACGGTGGTCATAAACACCATTCAGATATGTATGGTAAACATGCAGCTGGTCATAAAAAACACGCTGACCATATTAAAGTTATGGGTGCTGGTGCTGTAGAAGATCATGGCGATGAAGAAATGCCAACACACGGCAGAATGGACTAAATATGATGGCCTCTCGTGGTATGGGGGATGTAAATCCTTCAAAGATGCCAAAGGCCAAAAAGATTGTCCGAAAAGACAATCCTAATGATGTTGAAGTTTATAAAAAAGGCGGTGAGGTTTGGAATAAACCACGCCCTAAATCATTAGGTAAACCTAAACCATTGTCATCTGATAAAAAATCTAAAGCTAAAGCTATGGCTAAAGCAGCAGGAAGACCTTATCCAAATTTAGTAGATAATATGAGAGCTGCAAAGCGTAAATAATGGCATATACATCAGGTACATCTTCATTTAATTTATCTTTATCTGAAATCGTTGAAGAAGCTTTTGAACGATGTGGTAAAGAACTTCGCACGGGCTACGATTTAAGAACTGCCAGACGTTCACTTAATATACTTACTATTGAGTGGGCTAACAAAGGTATTAACCTATGGACTGTAGAAGAAGGTCAAATACCATTAGTTCAAGGTCAGATTAGTTATCCATTACCTGTAGATACTATTGATTTATTAGATCAAGTTATTCGTCAAAATGCAGGTACAACTAATCAAACTGATATCAACATAACACGTATTTCAGAAACAACATATTCAACGCTACCTAATAAATTAACACAAGGTAGACCTATTCAAGTATGGATTAACAGACAATCGGGGAATACTAATGCAACCACAGCTTTACTTTCTTCTTCTATTGGTGCTACTGATACTACTATTACAGTCAGTGATGCATCACAACTTGCTGCCGCAGGGTTTATTCAGTTAGATACTGAAGTAATCTATTATGCAAATGTTACTGGCAACCAAATACAAAATTGTGCTCGTGGTCAAAACAATACAACAGCTACTTCACATACAGCGGGTGTAGTTGTATATGTACCATGGCTACCATCTATTAATGTGTGGCCAACTCCAAATGCTGGTGGTAACTATGTATTTGTGTATTGGAGACTAAGACGTATACAAGATACAGGCGGTGGTGGTACATTTATTCAAGATATGCCATTTAGATTTATACCTGCTATGATTGCAGGATTAGCATACCACCTAAGCGTTAAATTAGATGGTGTAGATCCACAAAGGGTAATGGGTTTAAAACAAGTTTATGATGAAACATTTCAACTTGCAGCCGATGAAGATCGTGAGAAAGCAAGCATTAGATTTGTTCCACGTAACATGAACTATTATAGGTAATTAGATGCCTAGTAAATTTGCATCAGGCAAACACGCAATAGCGGAATGTGACCGTTGTGGTCAACGCTATAAATTAAAAGAGCTTAAAAAACAAACAATAAAAACAAAGCTCTACAATATTAAAGTATGCCCAAGTTGCTGGGACCCAGATCATCCACAACTACAATTAGGTCTCTACCCTGTTAATGATCCACAGGCAGTTAGAGAACCAAGACCTGATGTATCATATTACCAATCAGGAAATAGTGGAGTTTTAACTAATTCTTCAGCAGGAACTAGTGTTGCTGGTTATGGTACTCCAGAAGGTGGTAGTAGAGTATTTCAATGGGGATGGGCTCCAGTAGGTGGAGCAAGATTATTTGATACAGTTCTTACACCTAATGACTTAATTGGACTTAGTGCTGTAGGAAGTGTTACAATAACAACAACTTAAATTAGGAGAAGTAAAATGGGTTTTAAATCAGGTGCTCAAGGCATTAACAAGACAGGTAAAACCAAAGGTAAAAACTTAGGTGATACAGGTCCTAACGTAGGTATTGAATCTGGTAAAGGTTCTAAAGGTGCATCAACAGTTACTGGCCAAGCTATGAGAGCTGTAGGTCGTAATCTAGCTCGTGCTAACAATCAAAAAAAGGGTAGATAATTATGGAAAAGAAAGTTAATCCAACTCCAGCAGGAGAGTATCCATTAGGTCACGCTAAAGAAAATAAAGACGCTAGTGCGTATACAGGTTTTGTATATCCATCAGGTGGTGGTGATGATATTGGAGTTTACAAACAACCACAAGATATCCAAGTCCCTAGTGAGATTTATGAACAAGGCACTAACACAAATCAAATGAATATTTCTGCTGGCAATGCATCTAAAAATGCTTTCGCTCCAGAAAATAGATTTGGTCAAAAAGAAATGCGTGGATATGGTGCTGCAACTAAAGGTCGTAAAACTAGCGGTAAACAAGGATAATTCTAGTGAATTATTTAGAACTATACCAAGCAATTCAAGACTATAGCGAGAATACTGAGGCATTATTTGTCCAGAATATTCCTCGCTTTGTTCAAGAAGCTGAAGATAGAATTTATAATGCTGTTCAAATACCTGCATTACGTAAAAACGTATTAGGTAATATGACATCTGGTAATCAATATTTATCAGTGCCTACAGATTATTTATCTACCTTTTCTATTGCTGTTATAGATTCTTCAGGCACATATAGTTATTTGTTAAATAAAGATGTTAACTTTATTAGGGAAGCATACCCTAATTCTAGCTTTCAAGGTACTCCACAGTACTATGCTTTATTTGGCACGCAATATAATGATTTAAATTCATTGTCTTTTATATTAGGCCCAACACCTGATAGTAATTATTCAACAGAATTACATTATTTTTATTATCCAGTTAGTATTGTTCAAGGTGTTATATCAGGATTTGGTGCAATTACAGCAGGTACGGGTTATGTACAAGGAACCTATGAGAATGTACCTATGACTGGCGGTAATGGTTCAGGTGCTATAGCTACAATAGTAGTAAGTTCATCTGGTACAGTAACTTCAGTAACTGTAGTTAATGGCGGTTCAAGTTATGTAGTTGGAGATGTATTATCTGTAAGTCCATCATATCTAGGTAATTCAGGTTCTAACTTTTCAGTTCCTGTAAATGCAATCAATAATCCTACAGGTACTTCATGGCTAGGTAATAATTATGATCCTGTATTATTTTATGGTGCTATGCGTGAAGCTATGCTTTTCATGAAAGGCGAACAAGATTTAGTTACCTATTATGAACAAAAGTATCAAGAAGCTTTAGCACAACTTAAACGTCTTGGTGATGGTCTTGAACGTGGTGATGCATACCGTGAAGGTCAAACTAAACTTAAATATAATAATCTATAATGTCAATTATTCAAACGCAAACAACTACGTTTAAAGTTAATTTAGCTAGTGGAGCAGAAAACTTTAGTTCAACATCTACTAATGTTTATAAAATTGCTTTATACAATGGTAACGCTAGTTTAGATAGTACAACCACTGCATATACTTCTACTAATGAAGTTACAGGTACAGGATATACTGCAGGCGGACAAGTTTTAACAATAGTTCCTGTTGTAGGTGATACAACAAACAATACTGCCTTTTGGTCTTTTAATAATGTAACTTGGTCTCCTGCAAGTTTTACAACATCAGGAGCTTTGATATATAATAGCGGCACAGGAGCATCCGTTGCTGTATTAAATTTTGGTAGTTCTAAAACAGCACTAAATACATTTACAATAACATTTCCAACAGCAACATCATCATCTGCTGTTCTTCGTATAAGTTAAGGAGTAATTATGATTAGAGAAAAACAAGGCTCAGGTGATCACGCTATAGCCACATTAAATACCAGTGGAGTGACGAATGAATCATTTGGTATTGAAGGAAGATACCATGTTATTTGCCGTGATAAAGATGGCAATTTAAAATGGGAAGAACAATTTGATAACCAAGTAGTGCAAGTAGGTAAGATTTTAATGCTTAATACCTTACTTTATACTGCATCTGGATATACTTTAGTAGGTCCATACTTAGGTTTAGTATCTGGTTCTTCAAATACATTCTCACCTACAGACACTATGACATCTCACACTGGATGGACAGAATTTACTAACTACACAGTAGGTGGTTCAGCAGTGCGTGGTACAGCTGTATTTGCAACAGCAACTGGCAATAACAATACTACACCAGGTTCAAACATTGTAACCCTATCTGCAACTGCTATTACATACACCATTACTGGTGCTGGTGGTACAGTAGGTGGATGTTTCTTAGTTACAGGAACAGGCGCAGTTAATACACAATCATCTACCACAGGTACTTTATATAGTGCTGGTGCATTTGGTACACCTAAAGCTACAACAGTAGGAGACACAGTAGCAGTCACATACTCCACAACTGCAACAAGTTAAGGAGCTTAAATGGCTCTTCAAATAGCAGACAGAGTCCAGGTAACCGCTACAGCTAATACCACAGTAAGTTTTACTCTTGGTTCAGCTGTAACGGGTTATCAATCATTTGCTACTGCTGGTATCACCAACGGTAACACTGTATTTTATGGATCATCAGACGGTACTAACTGGGAAGTTGGTATTGGTATTTACTCGTCTACAGGTCCTACCCTAACTCGTTCTACAATATTATCCTCAAGTAACTCTGGTTCAGCAGTATCTACATTTGGTTCTTCAGTGAATGTATGGATTGATTATCCATCATCTCAAGCAGTCTATAATGATCCTCTTAATGGTGTCGTAACACCTTCTACCTCAATATTTAATAACAACATAGTAGACAAACAACTCTACTTACAGGGTGGGAATAATTTAATAACCTATTCACAAGCATTTACTGGAGCAACTTGGTTTCAAACTTATGCTGGTGGTGGTGTTACTGTTACAGATAATAACACAACAGCACCTGATGGAACATCAACTGCGGCTAAAATATTAGCTCAAAATGTTAATAATTCTCACGGCTTATATGAAATTGCTACTTATGCTGCGGCAACATATACTTATTCACAATACTTTAAAGCTGGAACATATAACTTTGTAACATTAGATTTTTCTAATACAGGTGTTTTAGGTGCTACATTTAATTTATCTACAGGCACAGTAGGCTTTACTAATGCCAATGTAACATCATCTATTACATCCGTTGGAAGTGGGTGGTATCGTTGCTCAATTACTACAGCTATTGGAACAGCAGGCACAAATTATCCTGAATTTTATTTATCAGGATCAGGAACTGCTAATACAAGATCATGGAGTGCAACAGGAACTGAATATGTATATACATGGGGAGCTCAGTTAGAATTAGGCTCTGTAGCATCATCCTACACACCCACAACCACAACAGCAGTAACCACCACTAACAACATCTCTGTTCCTAGTGGCTCTGTAGCTATTGGCGGAACAACTAACTCTACATCTAACACTACAGGTGCTTTAACAGTAGTAGGTGGTATTGGATCATCTAGCAATATTTACGCATCAGGCGGTGCTAATGCATCTACATCACCAACAACAGGCGGTATTTGGGCTTATCAACCTTACCCAGCATTTGCAGGCGGTTTCTTAAATAGCCCTGTTATAGGCTTTACAGCTTCAGCATGGAACAGTGCTTCAGGTGCAGTAGCATCACAAGCATACATGCAATTAAACGCTTTAACATTCAACGTTAATCCACCTACTTCTAAATTAAGTTTCTATATAAGCGCTAACGGTGCATCTCCTACAGAGAAGATGTATTTATCTAGTGCTGGTGCTTTAACTACAACTGCTGACTCTACATTTAACACAGTTACTGTTGGATTGGGTGGGGGAAATGTAAGCACGAATATGGCTGTTGGCTACCAAGCACTAAATGCAACAGCAACAGGTGGAAATAATACAGGATTAGGTTATCAAGTTCTTGCATCTTTAACAGGTGGCGTACAGAATGTTGCTATTGGTTCATCTGCATTATTAAGTAACAATAATGGCAATCAAAACATTGGTATTGGTCAAGCTACATTATATGCAAATACTTCAGGCAATCAAAATACAGGTGTTGGACATAATGCGCTTAGATTAAATATATCAGGTAGTAATAATATTGCTATTGGATATAACTCACTTTGGTATAATACAACAGCAAGTGCTAATACTGCGGTAGGTTGGCAATCTCTTTATAACAATACCATAACAGGAAATTTAACTGCAATTGGTTATGGTTCTCTACAAAATAACACCACCAACGTAGCCACACTAGGCACTATTACAGGTGGAACAGGATACACCGCAGGAACATATACTGGTGTAGTCATGACATTATCGTCAGGTTCTACTGCCACTACATACCCAACCGCTACTATCGTAGTATCAGGCGGTGCAGTAACATCTGTAACACTTACATCTAATGGCGTAGGCTTTAAAGACACAACCACAGTATTAACAGCACCTGCCGCATCTATTGGTGGAACAGGTAGTGGATTTAGCGTTCCTGTGGCATCTTTAGCAAGTGGAACACAAAATACTGCTGTGGGATATCAGGCTTTAACAGCAAATACAGTAGCTACAGGAAATACCGCAACAGGTTTTCAATGTTTAGTTAATACTACTTCAGGTAGATTTAATGTAGGTTACGGAGCTGCTGCAGGTTATGCTAATACTACAGGAGCATATAATGTTTTTGTAGGAGGACAAAATGCAGGGGGTATAGCAAATGGAAATGCTAATACTTCAGGAAATTATTTAACTGCTGTAGGAGCAGGAGCATTAGCAAGTAATTCAACATCCAATGCTTTAACAGGTATTGGATATATGGCTTTATATTCAGCAACAGGTGGCAATAATACTGCGATTGGTTATCAAGCAGGTTACGCAGGAACTGCTCTTACCACAGGCACAAATAACATATTTGTAGGTTATCAAGCACAAGCATCTACTGCGGCAGATACTAATGAAATTGTTATAGGTTATAACCAAACAGGTCTTGGCTCTAATACAACAGTAATAGGTAATAGCTCTACAACACAAACATATATAGCAGCTGGTACATTAAATGCACCACAAGTAAACGCAACAAATGGTCTAGTAGTCAATAAAGCAACCATTGCAACATCTTATTCTATACCTTCTGGTTCTAATGCAATGAGTGCAGGCCCAATTACAGTTTCAAGCGGAGTTACAGTAACTGTACCATCTGGATCTCGCTGGGTAGTCGTATAACATGTTTGGTTTAAATGTATTCTCTCAAAGCCCTTTTGTAGCTTTAGGGGGAAATTATTACCCTTTTAGTATTACAGAAAATACTACATTAGCTGATTTAAATAGTGAATTATCTCAGTTTTTACAAAGTATTACTGAGAATGCAACGCTAAATGATACACCTACCATATCAGCTCAATTTGCGGTTACATTTACTGACAATGCTGGAATTACAGATGTTCTAACAATCACCGCCCAGTTTAGTGTATCTGATACTGAAAATGTAAGCTTTAATGATTCATCTACACAACAGTATAACTTTTTAGTTTCATTTAGTGAAAATGTCATATTAAATGACTTTAATACTGAAGTTTCTACATTCCAAGAAACAATATCAGAGCCAATGACTTTGGCTGATTTTAGCACCCAGCTATCAACATTCTTGGAAAGTTTAACTGAAAATGCCGTATTTACTGATTTAAATACTCAACAGTTTAATGCTTTAGAAAGTATTACTGAAAACTTTAGTTTAGCTGATTTAGTTTCAATTACAGCTCAGTTTGTAAACAGTATAACTGAAGCCACTACATTAGCTGATATAGAAACACTAACCAATGCTTTTATATTTACTATAACAGAAGATGCTCAGTATGCAGATAGTAATGTAGCAATAAAACAAATTATATACTCTATAACAGAAAATGCCTCACTAGCAGATTCAATAACAAGCAAAGCTAATTTTTTAGCATCAACCCTAGAAACTTTAGGATTATTAGATTTATACACAACTAAAGGATGGTCAAATGTTAATAATACTGAAGCAAATAATTGGCAAGCTAATGCGAATAGTCAGACTAATACGTGGGTATTAGTAAATAATAACAATTCTGGTACTTGGACAATTATTAATACCCCTACAAATAGCACATGGGGTATGGTTAATAATACAGAAACATCGACTTGGAACCCAATAAATGATAGTCAATAACGATAAAATTGACTATAATATTAACTAATGATATAAGGATTTTTACATGGCATCCACCTATTCAACCAGTTTAAGATTGCAGCTCATAGCTACAGGTGAGCAAGCAGGTACTTGGGGTAATACTACCAATACCAATCTAGGTACTTTATTAGAACAAGCCATTACAGGCGTAGGCGCTATTACGCTTACTGGAACCACATATACATTAACGGCTAATAATGGCTTAACTGACCAATCAAGAAATGCTGTTTTAGTATTCTCAGGTAGTCCATCAGGTGATTGCACTGTTACAGCTCCAGCTGTAGCTAAAACATATATTGTTAGAAACAATACGACTAAAAATGTGATTATGTCTATTGGTTCGGGAACTACTATTACTGTGCCTAGTGGTATTACATATATTATGTATACTGATGGCACTACAGGTTTTTATTTAGCAACTAACTATAATCCGTCTAATGTAGCTATTATTGGTGGTACTATTGACGGTACAACTATTGGTGGTACAACTATTGCCAATGGTTCGTTTTATGATATGTATGCTTATGATGGAGCATTTTTAGGAGTTAATCCTACAGCTCAAACGGTAACAATATCTCAAGCAAGCCCTGCTGTTGTAACATTAGCTTCTGGAACTCCTCCAAAACAAAACGCGCAAGTGTCGTTTACATCTACTGGATCTTTGCCATCTGGAATTACATCTGGTGCTACATATTATGCATATAATATAACAGGAACAGGACCTTATACATTTAACTTATCAACTACATTAAATGGTGCCAACCCTGTAAATACAACCAGTGGATATGATCCTACTATATCAATGGTTATTAATTCTAGTGTTACATTTAATACGCCTACTGTTTATATACCAAATGGATTTACTTTTAATAGTACAGGTGCTATTACTTTACCAGTAGGAACAACAGCTCAAGAGCCAGCATCTCCTACATATGGTATGATTCGTTACAATACTACTACAGGTAGTTTTGAAGGATATTCAGGTACATGGGGTGCTATAGGTGGTGGTAGTGGTGCTGTAGCTGGTGGTGTTGTATATGAAAACAACAAACAAATCACTGTAAGTTACACAATGACTACAAGTAAAAATGGTGAATCTGTAGGACCTATTACTATAAATCCTGGAGTAGCTTCACAACCTTGCACTATTACTATAGCAACACCAGGTGTTATAACAGCATCAGGAACAGTTCCTTTGTTTGGTTCTACTGTGGTGTTTGCAACTACAGGTGCATTACCTACAGGTATTACAGCAGGTACAACTTATTATGCAGTAAACGTATCAGGTTCTACATTTCAGATTGCCGCTACATATGGAGGTACTCCATTAGCTACATCTGGAACTCAATCAGGTACTCAATCATTTACAACTAATGTAAAAGTTACTATCCCAGCAGGATCTCGTTGGGTTATTTTATAAGGATATATTATGGCAGTCACGATAAACGCTTCAACCTCTAATGGACTAATCCAGACAGCTGATACTAGTGGTCAATTACAACTACAAACCTCTGGTGTAACTGCACTAACGATAGATGCATCACAAAATGCTACATTTGCAGGGACTGTAACAGCTACTGGTGGATTTGTAGGTACTGGTGGTATGACAAATCTTGGAACAATAACAACTACATCAGGAACTTCTGCATCTTCAGGAACTTTAAGTTTAACTAGTTATAAACAATTATTATTAGTATTTAATGCAGTGTCAACAAATTCTGCAACAGCTACTAGTAAACTTTATCTTGCTTCAGGACCATTAGCTCAAATAACAACACAGTTAGCTGCAGTTAGTGATAACTTTTATGGTTCAGTTTACATAGATTTATCTAATGGAGTTTATTGGGCTAATACATCTCCTGTTCCAACAGGTGCGGCTCCAACAGGAAATAATAGTAGCCCTTATACTGGTATTTCCACTTATACAACTGCTTCAACTGTAATTACAGTTTATACTGGTGGTGCTACATTTGATAATGGTTCAATCATAATTTACGGAGTGAAATAATATGTCATCAGTAGTCATTTCAGGCGATAGTTCAGGTACCATTACCTTAGCAGCCCCAGCGGTAGCTGGTTCAAATACAATCACTTTACCAGCACAAACAGGCACTTCAGCAGTTTTATCTAGTGCTGTTTCTGCAATAGGTCAAATACCATTTTCTACAGATGGTTCTACATTAACACCTACAGCTAAAATAGTCTCAGGAACAGCAGTAGCTTCTACGTCAGGAACAAGCATTGACTTTACGTCTATTCCGTCATGGGTCAAACGCATTACTGTGATGTTTAATGGCGTTAGTACAAGCGGAACAAGTAATCTTCAATTACAAATTGGTTCTGGGTCTATTGAAACAACAGGATATTCGTCAGGAGCTGTTCAATTAATTGGCAGCACTAATGTCATTGTAGCTGCAACAACTGGTTATCTTTTAGTTTCCTCAAATTCAGCAGTGTCTACTCAAAATGGTTTTATTGCACTTTGTCTTTTAAGTGGAAATATTTGGACTCAAAGCGGAAATTTATATAATTCTGCATTGGCAATAAATTCTAGCTCAGGAATAAAAACAACATCTGGTGTTTTAGATCGAGTTCGCATTACCACAGTAAACGGCACAGACACTTTTGACGCTGGTTCAGTAAACATCTTATACGAATAGGAAATAGACAATGTCACTTATATTAGACGGAACAAACGGAGAAACCTTCCCATCATGGATTACCTCTGGTCGTCCAGCATCTCCAGCTACAGGTCAAATGGGTTACAATACCACACTAGGCTTTTTAGAAGTCTACAATGGTTCAGCTTGGGTTCAAACTCAACTACCAGCTGCAGGTACAAGTGGTAATGTATTATCTGATAACGGTACTACATGGGTAAGCTCAGCACCTTCTGGTGGCATGACATTACTTGGTACTATTACACCAACAGCAGTCAATTCACTTTCATTATCAGGATTAACTTTAACATCATATAAATCATTGCAAATTGTAATTAATAATGTGAATTCATCTAATAATAATGATGCTTGTTATATTTCAAGTAACAATCAACAATCAGGTGGTGGTTTTATTGGTGGTGGTAATGCAAGTTCAGGTGTTTTTTGGTTGGATTTAGGAACTGGCGCTCTTGGTGGAAGTTTAAGTGATAATACAGTTACTGTTCATACTTGTGCTTTTGGTGGTTTAACAAATGTTTCAACATCATCAACAACAATTTATTTTAGGCATCAAAGCACATCAACATTTTCAGCATCAGGCACAATTGTAATTTACGGAGTGAAATAATATGACAGATCAAGAAAAAATCAACTTAGGTTTATGTACAGCACAAACAGATTCAATCACAGGTGAGGTAACTATTATACCTTATAGTGATGAAGAAGTAGCAAGACTACAAGCAGAAGCTACACAACCCGCATGAACAAACTAGGTTTATTTGCACTATTTATGCTTCATTTATCTAATGGCATACCAGCAGAGTTACCTGATTTAAAACTAACACCAGGTTACATGCGTAGTGTTACAGTTACAGAGCTATGTACTACATCAACATCTGCAGTTAGAAATGTACCTGACTCGTTAAAGAAAAAAGTGTTTGCGAGTTATGGCTTAACTGGTAATGATAGAAATCTTTGTGGTGAAGGTTATGAAATAGATCATTTAGTATCTTTAGAACTTGGCGGTGCTAATGATGCTCAAAATCTATGGCCTCAAAGTTATTGTGGTAAATACAATGCACATGATAAAGATAAGCTAGAAAACGAATTACATAGAAGAATTTGTAAGGGTCAAATGAATATCATAGATGCTCAGATGTGTATTAAAACAGACTGGGTAATGTGTTACTTAAAAACATTTAACAAATAGGAGATATTATGAAAGCAAAATTAGCACAAGTTTGGGATTTTATTAAAGCCGCGGCTTTATGGTCTTTTAAAGTAGCTCTTCGTGGTCTTAAAGTATTAGTTGAAGAAACTATCTTAGTATTACAAAAACTAGATACAGTATTAACTAAAGACGCACAATAATGTTTACAGGTACTATTTTAAATTTAATATTACCTGCATTAGTTCCAGCGTTTACTGATGGTGTTAGAGGTTTAATTGCCAAGATTACTGGCGGTGCTGGTGGTCAGCCTCAAAATGTACAAGAACGCATCCAGTTAATGGAAGCAGAAGCACAAAAACTACAAGCTTTAGCGGCATTAGATAACCCTAATATGGGTCAACCATCACAATGGATTGTAGATTTAAGAGCTTGCTATAGATATGTAATTATTAGTGCAATCTTTGTTTTTACAGGAGTTGTATGCTTTTTCCCACAAATCGTAGGAGTTAGCGTAGTTTCTGTATTGTTAGATATGACAGGTGCTTGTATGAGTTTTGTCATTGGCGAAAGAATGTATTTAAGTTTAAAGAAGTGATAAATGAGAATTTCACAAAATGGGATTGATCTTATTAAACGCTTTGAAGGTTGCCGTTATCACCCTTATCGTGACAGCATTGGTCTATGGACTGTTGGTTATGGTCATCTTATCGGGGATGGTAAATCGTTGCCGTCAGGCGATAACAGAATATTTACACAAGAAGAAATAGATGGTTTTTTGGTTAATGATCTCACTCGTACTGAATCAGGAATTAATATGCTTATTAGAGTGCAACTTACCCAGAATCAGTTTGATGCTCTTTGTTCTTTCTGTTATAACTTGGGTATTGGCACGTTACAAAAAAGTACGCTTCTTAAAGATATAAACGCTAGTTTGTGGAGTGCTGCAGCTAACGACATTTTAAAGTTTCATTTCGCAGGTGGAGTTTCAGAACAAGGCCTAGTTAAAAGAAGACAAGCCGAACATGATTTATTTATAAAAGAATAATATGCCCTTACAAAAACTAACACTTAAACCAGGACTTAACCGTGAAGGTACTGACTACTCCAATGAGGGTGGTTGGTATGATGGCGACAAGATTCGCTTCCGTTCAGGATACCCTGAAAAAATCGGTGGATGGACTAGGTTTTTAAATAGTAATAATTCTTTTTTAGGTACAGCTCGTGGTTTATGGGACTGGGTAGATTTAGCTAGTAATAACTATGTAGGCGTAGGTTCTAATGTTAAATACTATTTAAACTGGAGTGGTACTTACTACGACATCACACCTTATTATGCTAGTAGTTCTTTAACTGCTGCGATTACAGCTACTAATGGATCAAGTACATTAACTATTACTGATGGTACATATACAACATATGCTGTTGGAGATTATGTAGTTATATCAGGTGCTACAGGTTTAGGTGGCAATATTACAGCTACTGTATTAAATCAAGAATACGTAATTACAGGAGTTGGTTCTGGTAACTTTACTATTACTGCTAAAAACACTTCAGGTATAGTTGTTACTGCTAACTCAAGTGATACAGGTACAGGTGGTACTTTCACAGTTAATTATGAAATTCCAACAGGTCTAAATGTATATACTCAAAGTACAGGTTGGGGTGTAAGCCCTTGGGGTTTTGGTGGTTGGGGTTCAGCTTATTCAGGTGCATCTGGTATTGGTGCACAATTAAGACTTTGGACTAATGATAACTATGGTGAGTATTTATTCCTAGCTCCACGAGGTGGACCAATTTATTACTGGCAACCATCAGGTAATTATCCTAATGGAACTTCAGGTGGCTTATCAACTCGTGCTCAATTAGTTAAAACTCAAGCTACTGCAAACGGTAATGCTGGTCAATTTGTACCAAACTCAACATATCAAGTAATTACTTCTGCGATTCAAAAGTTTGTTATTGCGTTTGGTGCTAATTCATACGATCCTACTAATGCAAATACAACATTTAATCCTATGTTGGTACGATGGTCAGATCAATTAAATCCATTCCAATGGGTACCATCTGTTACAAATCAATCAGGTGAATTCACGTTAACTAATGGTTCATACATTATGGGAGCTCGTGCCACTCGTCAAGAAATTTTAATTTGGACAGATTCAGCCCTATATTCTATGCAGTATCTAGGCGCACCTTATATCTGGGGATTCAATATACTAATGGATAACATCTCTGTGATGAGTCCAAATTCCATGATTACGATTAACAATGTGACTTATTGGATGGGTCAAGAAAAGTTCTACATGTATTCAGGTACTGTACAAACTTTACCTTGTTCACTTCGTCAGTATATTTACGCTAATATAAATCAGTCTCAAAGCTACCAAGTATTTGCTGGAGCTAATGAAGGCTACAATGAAGTATGGTGGTTCTATTGCTCTAAAAATTCATCAGTAATTGATAGTTATGTTATCTATAATTATCTAGATCAAGTTTGGTATTATGGCACTATGGAAAGAACTGCATGGAGTGGTTCTGGTATATTACCTAACCCTGTCGCTGCATACTTTACAACTAATGCGTCAATGACAGGTTATATTAGTGGTAATACTTTAACTATAACAAACGCTACAGCAGGATCTATTGAAATAGGAGCTACTATTACTGGTACTGGGATTACAGCAGGAACTACGGTTTTAACTAATGGAGTAAATAATCCAGTCAATGTTACATATACTGCAGGTAATTTTGTTGTAGGGAATACATACACTATAGCAACTCTTGGTACAACTAACTTTGTGGCTATTGGAGCTTCATCTAATACCGTTGGAGTTACGTTTGTAGCTACGGGTGCTGGGACTGGTTCAGGTACAGCCTATACAACTGCATCTACAGGACTAGGTGGCGTTGGTACATATACTGTTAATTTTAGTCAAACTGTTGGAAGTTCTATGGCACCTATACCAATAACAGTTACAAATAACGCAAGTTATTTATTAAATCATGAAGTTGGTGTTGATGATGTATCAGGTATTACAGCTCAACCTATTGATGCTTATGTTCAATCATCTGATTTTGATATAGAAGACGGTCATAACTTTGGATTTGTATGGCGTATATTACCAGACGTTAACTTTAATGGATCGAATGTAAATGATCCATATGTAACTATGACACTTAAACCGCGTCAAAACTCAGGTACAGCTTATGGAGTAGCTGATAATCCACAAGTTACAAGCTCACAAAACTATCAAACTATACCTGAATATACAGTACAACAATTTACAGGACAAGTTTATACAAGACTTCGTGGTCGTCAATTAAGCTTTAGAATTGAATCTAATTCATTAGGTGTGGCTTGGCAACTTGGTGTACCTAGAATTGATATTAGAAAAGATGGTAGAAGGTAATGGCTACTGATTTAAAAACTACAACATTAATATCAACTAAATCACCTAACTTACCTATATCACCTGTTGATTATAGTCAAAGACATGCAGAACAACATTCTAATGCTTTAAGATTATATTTTAACCAAATTGATAATTATACAACTGGTGCTACTGCAGCTTTAACAACAGCGACAGGGTATAGTAATGCACATATTGAAGCATATGATTTAACATCTTCTATATCTTTAGCTACTACTCCAACATTATTACTTCCTGCTAGTACGGTTGCAGGTAGTAGTGGTATTACTTATGACAATACAACTGGAGTATTTACATTTCAGTACACAGGTACTTATTCTATATCTATCTCTTTAAATATTACAACATCTAGCGCTAACCAATTTGCATATGTATATGCTCAAAAGAATACTGGTTCTGGTTGGACTAATACAACCAACTCAGGTAAATACTATGATTTAGTTAATGGACAAACAGTACAATATGTAAATCCACAATCAGTATATACAGTTGCTGGAGAACAAACTCGTTATTATATTTGGGCTAGTAGCACAGGCTCATCATTAGTAACACAAACATTACCTGGAATTACCCCTACGGTATACGTTCCAGCCATTAGAATTCAGTATTCATAAGGCTATAATAATGGTATTATTACACAAAAACAACCCCTGCTTTTTAAGGAATAATTATGTCTCTTAACCCCCTTAGTTTAGTAATGGACACCATTGCTGCTGTTACCATGAATCCTGAAATAGCAGGAGCTACAGCCGCTACAGATGCCGCAGCAACAGGAGCTGTAGATGCTGCAGGTAATGGACTGATTGGTTCAACTTTAATGGGAGCAGCAGGTGCTACTCCTTCAGCCTTAGCCGCATATGGAGCTTCAGCAGGTGCAGGTGCTGGTATGTTAGGAGATGTTGCATCTGGTGGGTTATCTGCTTTAAATAGTGTAGGAGATGCTATATCTTCAGTACCTATGACAGCAGCCGATGCTACACAAGCTGCTACTAATGCAGCTAATGCTAGTAATCTAGGAGATGTAGCCCAAAATGCGAATGCTATTCCTGGTCAAGCTGCTGTACAAAATCCATTAAATGGTGCTCCATCATACCCTCAAGCAGTTGATCCTAATGCAGCTCCACCTAGTGCTTCTGCACCTGTACAATCTTCTGCAGGTAATGCAGTTCCTGGTCAAGCTGCTGTAACACCTCAAACACCTATAGGTCCTGGTGATATAGGTAAAGCTGTACCTATGACTACTATGGATAACATTACTAATACTTTTAGTGATACCCTAGATAAAATAGAAAATTGGACCGATAAACATAAGTTTTTAACACAAGCAGGACTTATGGCAGCACCTACTATTATTAGAGGTTTAATGGGTACATCTACCCCACCTGTTGCACCTAAATATTCAGGACCTTTATCTAAGTATCATTTGGCAGGAACTCCTGGAACTGTAGGAGCTGATATTGCTTATCAACCAGCTACAGCTACACCTAATATTTATTATCCACACTATAAAAAAGGTGGATTAGCAGATGTAGAATCTATGGCTAGTGGTGGTATTGCTTCTTATGCTACAGGTGGTGCTTCTAATGTACCTACTTTAAACCCTACTATGTATCCAACATCACCATACATAAGTGGTCAAAACACTGCTACTAATGTAGCAAATGCTTTTGGTAGACAGGGTATGCATGGAGGACCTAATGATTTTCGTAATAAAACTACCCCTACACCTGCTCCAGTAGTTGATCCAGCTCCAACGCCTAATACAAACATATATCATCCATCATATGGTACTACTGGATTAGCTGCAGCATCACCTACACAAACAGTAGCTCCTACTATTAATATTGATTCAGAAGGTAATCCTGTGTTTGCAGAAGGTGGTATGGTAGCTTTTGGCTTAGGTGGTCAAGTTAATAATGCATATCCTCAAAGCCAACAAGAACATACTCAGTTTGCTAATCCTATTAATCTACCTACTATGGCAGCTAACGCACAATATGAACCTAAAACTGATCCATACTCAGGTCAAATGTTAAGTATGGCTGAAGGTGGTGTTGCTAAATATGCAACTGGCGGTAATATATTATTAGAAGCATATTATAATATGACCAATAAAAAACAAGCTGCTGCTCCTAGAACTGATGTAGGTATCTATCAAGATTCTGATGCAAATACAAGAAATTTAAATGCGTTTGAAGCAGCTAAATACAGACATAATGCTTTAGCTAAATATGTAAATGCCCCAGGTTTGGCATATAATGATCAAGCTAGTTTACCACAAGCTAATTTAAACCCTTTAGTTCAAGCTCAAAATAAAGCTCAAGCCGCAGCTCAACCTGAACAAGAACTAGCATCAGGTGGTATCGCAGGTTATAATTTAGGTGGTTATGCCACTGGCGGTAACTCTAGATTACTAAAAGGTCCAGGTGATGGTATGAGTGATAATATTCCAGCAACTATTGCAGATCGTCAACCAGCTCGTTTAGCTGATGGTGAATTTGTAATACCTGCTGATGTAGTATCTCATTTAGGTAATGGTTCAACAGATGCTGGAGCTAAAAAACTTCATACTATGATGGACAAAGTAAGAGTAGCTCGTACAGGTAAAAAAGCTCAAGGTACACAAATAAATCCTAATAAGTATTTACCTTCATGATAGAAGTTAAAACTGTATCACCAGACATACTTCATGAAGTATGGCCAACAGTTGAACCTATGTTAAAGCGTTCAGTTGAAGCTAGTATGAATGACTATAATATTGACCATATGAAATTATATATTTTAAATAGGTCATTAACACTAGTTGTAGCTATTGAAAATGAAGTTATTATTGGTGCAGGGACTTTACAAATAAACAATCAACCTAATTTTAAAGTAGTTACTATAACTGCTACAGGTGGTAGAGGTATTGCTAATAAAGAAGTATTTACACAAATAGAACAATGGGCTAAAGCAAATGGCGCATCTAAAGTAAGATTATTTGCAAAAGAAGCACAAGCAAGATTATATCGTATGAAACTAGGTCTTAATTCACAAATGCATATTATGGAAAAATCAATATGAAATTATTAGATGGTTTTAAATTTCTACTAAACCCTTCATGGTTAGTTAATAACTTTTTTACTCTTTGGGGTGGAGATGGTGGTGGTTCATCTGCTCCTTCACAAACAACAGTTCAAAATACTAACATCCCAGATTACGCTCAACCTTATGTTGAGAATATGCTTGGTGCTACTCAAAAACAACTATTTAATACAACAACCGATAAAAACGGTAATGTAACTTTAACAGGTTTAAAACCATATCAACCTTATAGTACTAATGCTCAAGATTATGTAGCAGGGTTTTCACCTATGCAGCAACAAGCTCAGGCAGGGGCTAATGCTTTAAGACTTCCAGGTCAAATAGGTGTAGGTTCTAGAATGGCAAGCCAAGCTGGTATGGGTTCTATGGGTCTTGCTAACCAAGCTATGGGTACTGGCCAAAACTATTTTAATATGGCAGGTAATTCAGCGATGACTCAGTCATTAATGAACCCATATGTTCAAGCATCACTAGCTCCACAACTACAATTATTAAATCAACAGTTTGGCCAACAAAATGCTAACATTCAAGGTCAAGCTACAGGCGCTGGTGCGTTTGGTGGTTCTCGTGAAGCATTGATGGAAGGCTTAAATCAACAAAACCAAAACTTAGCTCAACAACAAGCTATTTCTCAAGGCTATAACACTGCATTTAATCAAGCACAACAAGAAGAACAATTTGGTGCTGGTTTAGGATTACAAGGATTACAAGCAGGTCTTCAAGGTTATGGTCAAGCTATTGGTGCAGGTCAAACATTAGGTCAGTTAGGACAAGAACAATTAGCTGGTCAACAAAATATATTAAACCAACAAAATCAATTTGGTGCTCAACAACAAGCAATGCAACAACAAATGATTAATCAACAAATTCAAAACTATGCAAATGCTCAACAATACCCACTTATGGAACTTGGTACTATGTCTAATATGTTGCGTGGTCTTCCAATGCAAGCTTCTACAACACAAACATATAATGCCGTAGGTAACCCATTAACTCAAGGTATTGGTATGGCAGGAGCTTTTGGTTCCCTATATGGTGCAAATAATGTTGGTAAAAAAGAAGGTGGTAAAGTTGAAGCTATGGCTAAAGGCGGAATTGCAGCTTATGGCATTGGTGGTGCAACTGAAGGTCTTGATGCTAGATTAGAAGCTATGTATGATACTGATCCAGATTCATTTAAAAAAGAACTACAATCACCTAGTCAAATGATTAGAGAAGAAGCTCAAAAAATCCAAAAAGAAAAACAAATGGGTTTAGCTTCTGGTGGTGTTGTTGCATTTAAAGATGGAAGTGTAACTGACAGCGATGTAGCTAGTGCTAAATATGATGCATGGCAAGCAGGTGTCGATCCAGCTGTAGAAACTGGACTTAAAGCTTTATTCCCACCTAGTTTAATGGTGACTGATAATCCTATAAAAGCAGGTATTAAAGATGCATTAAGATATCCATTTAAAGGTGGTGTAGCAGGTGTTGATGAAAACGGTAATGTTCAAACACGTGAAGAAAAGTATGGTAAAACTCCATATTTAGATGAATATTTTAAAAATCGTGAAGCTAACATAGCTGAAAAAAATGCTAATGTTCAAAACTTACAAGAACAGGCAGCTAATCAAAAAGCTATTAATACACAAAAAGCTAACTTAACAGGTAGTCCTGTTCCAAGTGATGCTGTAAATACTAGTGGTAATCCATTACAATATAACTATAACGATCCTACAGCATCTTTAATTAATACTGCAAGCCCTAGCGTACAACCAGGATTAGCTGCAACAAATCAACCACAACCACAACCTAAACCAGCAACAACAGTTGACCAAGGTCAAGAAGCTGGAACAGGTCAAAGTGGTGTAGGTGGTTATCAAAGTTTTATTAATTCTCTACCTAAAAATGTAAAAGAAGAAATGAATAAGTCTATGCAAGATAGGCTTGATGAAGAAGCAGCTTATACAATGAAGGTATCGCCAATGGCTCAAAAAATTATTGATAGATATCAAAAACAAATTGATGATGCTGACAATGATTCTAAACGCAGAATGTATTTACATGCAGCTGCGGCTTTTGCTCAAATGGCTACTATTCCAGGTCCAACGGCATATGCTGCTATGTCTGCATTAAAAGACCAAATACCTTTATATATTAAAGATGAAGATGAAGCTAAGAAAGCTATTAATGAAGTATCTAAATCTCAAGCAGATATATTAGAAGCTGAACAAAGAGCACGTTCTGGTCAATGGGAAGCTGCGGCTAAACAAAGACAAGATGCTGTAATGAAACCTCTTGATTTATACATGAAATTTTTAGAGACTAATAAACCTTCTGGTGAATTACAGTTATATCAAGCAGCAACAAAAAATCCAGAACTTAAAAAAACTTTAATGGATATTAAAGGTGAAGGTCCTGAAGCTCGTGAATATGCAGCTAAAATGCAAGCATGGAAAGCTTCACCAGAATTCCAAAGTGGTGTTTCTTTTAAAGACTGGCTTGCTTCTAATGTAGAAGGTAATAATTCAACAGCAGGAAACAAATTAGTAATGGGTGCTGATGGTAAAATGAAATTCGGTTTCTAAGGACTTAAATGCCAATTGTAGACGTTAAAGGTGTAGGAGAAGTTGAGTTTCCAGATGAGTGGTCTAACGATAAAATCGTTAATGCAATCACAACTCAAGTTATTCCTCAATATCAACAACACTTAGCTAAAACAGGATTTATTTCATCTGTTAAAGCTGGTGCTCGTGAAGCTTTAGCTGGTACTGAAGAAGCTTTAGGCTTTGACAAAGCAGCTGAAGAACAACGTAAAAAGATAGCTGAAACGCACGAAGAAACATCTGCTCAAGATATTGCTGCCGCTAAAGAACGAGGTTTACTTCCTACTGCTGGTGCATACTTAGAAAAATATATAGGTGAGCCACTAGGTGGTATGTTAGGTCGATTTGGTGCACCTATTGCTGCAGGATTAGCAGCCCCTGCAATAGCTCCAGAAGCAGCTATTGGTGCATTAGGTACAGCAGGTGTTGCAGCTGCAGGTACAGCGTTAACGGATTTCTTACCTGAAATGGGTGAGAATATTAAAGCCCAAAAAGATGCAGGTAAAGACCCTAATTATGTAACAGCAGCTTTAATTGGTGGTGTGCAAGCATCTGTGGCAGCACTTGGTGTACCAGGTACAGGTGCTATCAATAAAGTATTAGGTCCAAGATTAGTTGAAGAAGCTAAAGTATTAGCTCCTAAAATTGTTGAAGGTGAAATATCTTTAGACGCAGCTAAAGAAGCTTTAACAGGTAAATGGACTCAATATGCTCAGAACATGGCGGTTAATACTGCAACTAATACAGGTTTAATGGTTGGCACTGAAGAATTAAGACGTGCACAAGCTGGACAAGATTTAATGTCTGGTCGTGAAATCGCTGAAACTGCGGGTCAAGCAGCTTTACTATCTCCCATCTTTGGTGCTATGCATTTAGGTGGACCACGTGCCGAAGCTGAAACAATCCTTCAAGCAGGCAAAGTTAAATATGATAAGATACAAGATCAACTACGTTCACTTCGTGATCTAGCTCAAACTCGCGAACTTTCTCGTCAAGAGAACCTAAAAGTTGCAGAATTACAGCAACAAGCTCAAGATTTACAATTAGAGTTACAACGTGTAACCGAAGCTAACCAAGCTAACACAGCTGCAAACAAAGCTTACGAAGCTCAACAAGCTGACTATAGAAGACCTTTAAAAGAACAATTAGAGATACCTACTCTAGCCCAAGCAGAAATAGAAAACAAGGCACTACAAGAAGGCAGAGAGTCTTCACAGATGGACTTGTTTAAACCTAATGACACTTCGTTAACTTCGGATAGAACTTGGCGCGAACTAGGTCTAAAAAGACAAAATAGATACATTAAGAATGGTCAACTTAATGGACTAGATTTAACTGATCCTAATCATGTTAATAAAATAAGAACGTCACTTGAAAAGATATTAGAAAATCCTCAACTTAATCCTGACGTACATAAGAACATTGTTGCATTCCTTGAAAAATTACCTGAAACAGGAGAACTAAATGTTAATGGACAATCTGAACTTAAGCTCGAAGGAAATCGAGATGGCGTTCCAAGTACTGACATCGGAGGATCTAAACCCACCGAAGGAGCTGCACAAACTAACACTGGAGCAATGGAGTCTTCTGGGACTCCTCCTGGAGAACCTCTTGGCGGAGAAGGAGAAAAGCCAGCTACATTAGATTTACTTAAACAACAAATAAAAGCTCTTCAAGATGAAAACGATTCGCTTGTTAATACTGCAAGAAGCTTATCTAGACCAGAAGATATAGATAAACTACAAGCTGTTCACGATAGAATTACCGCTATTGCCAAAGAAGAAGCTAAATTAAAACGTAAATATGATTTTACGGAAATAAGACAACTTTCTAATTTACCTGAAAAAGTAGTTACTCCTGAACCTACATTAGAACAAATCCAACAACAACAAGAAGCTAAACAATTAGCGGCTCAAAAACCTGCGGTTCCAACTAGAGAACAACGCATCATTGATGCGGCAACTAAAGGCATGTCTGCAAAAGATATAGCATCTGGTTTTGAAATGAGACCTGATGATGTTAATGCAATCCTTACTAAAGCAGGTGTTATTAAACCTGAAGAAATTAAATCAGTAGCTACTAAAACTTTAAGTCCAGAAGCTGAAACTAAACTTAAAGAACAACAATCTGAAGCTGATCGTCTAGCTAGGATTAAAGCAGCTACACAAAAAATCCAACCTAAAAAAGAAGCTATTGCACTTACAGATGATGAGAAGTTTGCTCGTCAACTTGCAGCTGAAGAGTTAGCAGCAACACGTTCTAAACATAAAACTGATGCAGAAACAATTAGACAACGTAAAGCGGAAGAAAAAGAAGCTAAACGAATAGCTCAAGAAGCTGACGAAGGTTTTGATGTAGATGAACCTACTGATGATAGCTTACCTAATCGTTTTAATATAGCTGAAGGTGAAGCCGCTACTATAAAAGTTACAGAAGGCGCTAAAACTTATGGCGAAGCTATGAATAAGTTTAACGATTATTTTGGACCACACATATCAAAACCTTTACAAGAAGTTATCAAAAGACTATTAAATACTCCATCACTTAGAAATGTTCGTTTTAAGATGGAAAAACAAGTTAAATTTAGAGGCGAAGATGTAGCAGGATTATTTACCCCAGCTAGAAGTTTAAATGGTACAGGTACTATTCGTGTATCTTTAAATAACACCAATGAAGAAGGTGTACATACTTTATTACATGAAGGCGTTCATGCTGCAACAGCATATGAAATTCATAATCATATTTATAATGCTGATTCTACTACACCTTTTGAAAAAATATCTTTAGGTAATGCTAAAACTGAAACAGGAAGACGTTTAATTAAACTATTTAATAGAGCTTACGAACGTTCTTTTAAAGAAGGCTTACCTAGCGGAATTGATTCTAAAGATATTCATCCTAAAATGTATGCATTTACAAACATGCATGAGTTTATAGCTGAAGCTTTTTCAAATAAAGAATTTCAAAAATTTTTAGCAGCACAAGATGGTATTGAACCTATTACAGGTCGTAAATCATTATGGCAAGACTTTATACAAGCAGTTAAAGATGTATTAGGTTTTGGTAATATTGATAATAGTTTATTAGCTGATATTGTAAATGCATCGCATCCTTTATTTAAAGGTAAAGTAGCAGAAACTCGTGTTGAAGCTCGTTCAAATCCACTTAAAAAACAACCTGAACCTAACGAACGCTTAAACGAATTATATAAACGATCTGGTGGTGGTGAAGCCGCTGAAGATAAAGGTCCTTTCCATTCTGCTCTAAATGATATTAAAGAAGTAAATAAAGATAAAGTTGGTTTCATGCAAAAGGTTTTAGATAAAGCTGAAACTAAATTCTTTTCATCTGATGCTGCCTTTAACAATAAGATTATTCGTAATATGGAGAAAGATGGCTTGTCATGGGATACCATGAAGAAAGTCATGTACCAGATTTCTACATCTCAAGCTTTACATCGTGAAGCTATAGCTCATCAATTTATTGAACATGGTGGTCTTGAGTATAATACTGAAGAACATAAATATGTGGTTACTGATAATCCACATAGCTGGAAAAAGATGGTTGGTGCATTAGATGAAGCTGCTAAACTTAATGGTATACCATTAGCTGAAATGCAAAAATATGCAGGACAAGCCTTAATAGCTAGACGTTATGGTACAGTAGATGGTGAATTTGGTAATGGTATTGTAGCCAACAATAAAAAAGTAGAAGACCACACACGTGACTTAAATGTACGCAATAAACAAAGCGATGCTACTGAATACTATAAAGCTAACCATAAATTTGTACATTTATCTGAAGAGCAAATTGATTCAGGATTAAAACTGTTCAAAGAACTTAAAGGTATGGATAAAGTTGTTGAACAATGGAATAAGACTCGTGAAAATACTATGAAAGTTATGGTAGATTCTGGTCTATATAACGAGATGGATGCAAAAATTCTTCTTGATGCTATCGAGTATGTGCCTTTTTATCGTGTAGAACAACTTGATAATAGAGCAGGACCTAAAGAGTTTAGTCGTGGTATTGTTGATCTTGCTCGTGATAGAAAATTTAGAGGTAGCGAAAAAGAAATTAACAACGTTTTTGATAACATGGAACGTTGGGTAAGTTACGCTATACGTAAGAGTGTTGGTAATCGTGCTGCTACAGATTTAGTTCAAGCTGCACTAACACATATGCCTGATGAAGTTCGGGAAGTACCTAAAGTAGGCACAGGCAAACGTGAAAATACTACAGGTGTTTGGGTAGATGGTGAAGTTAAACATTATGAGTTTGATGATCCATTGTTTGTTCATGCCTTTACAGGTATGGAACCTATAGTAATCCCTGCATTATCTACATTTGCTAAATTTACTAATATGCTTCGTAAGAACATCGTATTAAACCCGTTGTTCTCTATAGGTCAATTATCTCAAGACGGCTTTAACGCTATGATTACATCTGGTGTTAAACATCCTTTTGCAATCCCTGTAGAAGTATTTAAAGAGTTTGTTAAAACATTACGCGGTACAAGTGCTGCTCATGAAGAGTTAACTGCACGTGGTGCTACAGGAACTAAAGATTGGTCTTCAGCAGTTAGCCGTATTGATGCAGAAATTGAATCTAACCTAAAAGAAGCATCTTTATTCCAAAGTAAAATTGTAAGACCTGCTGAAAAACTATCTATGGCATCTGATAATGCTGTTCGTCAAGCTATATATAATAGAACATTACTTGAGACAGGTGGTAAAAAAGTAGGCAACAGAATTGAAGGTGGTGATAAAGCCCTAGCTATTGAACGTGCATTTGAAGTAATTAACTTTAGACGTTCTGGTTCATCTAGTTCTGTTAACTTCCTACGTCAAACAGTTCCGTTCTTTGGTGCATACTTACAAGCCTTAAACGTAACAGGTAAAGTATTACTAGGTCGTGGGATTGCTCCTGCTCAAAAAGCTGAAGCTAGAAAAGTATTGGCATCTACTATGGCTAAAGTTGCTATAGCAGGACTTATATATAACATGATGGTGTCAGATGATGATGGCTATAAAAAATTAGATCCGTCAGTTCGTGATAGACGATTAGTAATTCCAGGCACTGATGGATTAAGTTTACCATTACGTTCAGATTTATTTACATACCTTACTAAGATTGTTCCAGAACATGTCTATCAAATGAATTTAGATCAAGGTGCTGAAGATGGAACTAAGGCAGCCAAAGCTTTAAAGATGGGTTTAATTAATTCTATAGCTAGCCCTAATGTAATGCCACAAGCAATTAAGCCTATATTTGAAGTATCTTTAAATAAAGACTTCTACACAGGAAGAGATATTGTAGGACAAGGTATTGCTGAAAGAAATACACAAGATCAATACACACCTAATACATCTGAATTAGCTAAAGTTTTAGGTAGCACAGGTGCTATGTCTCCTATGAAGATAGACTACTTATTAAAAGCATACTTTGGATATACTGCAGGATTAGGTTTAATGGCAGTTGATAAAGTTATAGCTGCATCTGAAGATAAGAGCCCACCAGAAAAATCATTTAGAGATTTTATAGCTTCTGTTCCAGGTGCATCAGCTTTTGTATCTCATGAATTTGGTAATAAAGATATTACTGATTTTTATGAATTACGTGATATGGTAAATACTACAGTTAACTCTTACAACTTTAGAAAATCTTATGGTACTCCAGAAGAAACTAAAGAATATAGAGAAGAAAATAAACAATTACTTCAAGTTCAAACACAAGTAAATAATATTAATCGTAATCTAACTAATATTAGACATCAAGAAACAGCTATACTGCAAAAACCAGATAGCATAATGAGTCCAGAAGTAAAAGGTATTAAAATACGTGAACTTAGATTAAGACAGCAAAAGATGTTAGCTAATATCGATGATCTAAGAAAAAGAGCTGGGTTATAAACGCCAGACTCTTATTCCTTTAATTCCATCTTCAATTACTATTTTGTGAGCAAACTGAAATTCTAATCGTTTGCTTTCTTTTTTTATAGCATCCAATGCTTCTTTAGTATCTATTGCAGGGATAAAGATTGATGAACCTGGTTGGAAATTAGGCCAATCAATTTGATAATCCAATCCGTTAGACTGCATCTTCTACTCCTATATCTTCAAATTTAGATGAATTAATCCATAAACAACGAGTTTGTGGACCAGATGTTTCTAGACCTTTATGTAATGATTTAAGCTTACCAGACTCTGGAAGTAGTATTTCTTGCTCCCTTAGTCCATTCATAAAGTCTTTAAGTTCAATACCAATCTTTTTAAGATAATCAGTCATAGCTGAATTAGGTATGTATATGGTTTTTGTATCTGGTTCTATACGCACTGCTAACTCATGTATAGGTTTCTGTATAGGTGCTTCGGGTAATCCAGACCTATGGTCAACCTTGCTATTTATAACTAATGTATTCTTAAAGTTTAAACGTAGGTATGTGCTTAATATTTCAACAGGGTTAAAGTCTTTTTCTTTTAATTCTTGTTTACCAATATCTAAAGCTTTATGCACTGCTTCATATACAGGACCTATGTCAATATTGTGGATACCTAACTTCTTGGCTAATGTAGCACCTAAAAATACGGCAGCCAAAGTTACTGAATACTTGCGGTCTTCACCTTGTAAGTTATATTCCTTATCAATCTTAACTTGCATTTGTTTTAATAACTCACGAACACGTGGTAGATTACGGATTAAGTATTCAGCCCAAATTTCGCCTGCGTGACCATAGTTATTCATCATCTTATCAAAATAAACGTCAGCTTCTTCTTTAGTTAAAGTGGTATCTTTATCAATTTTAAATTGCATAAAGCGAGCCATTTCACCAGACGATTGCGCTTTTTTGGAAAGAATGACCGTTCTGAAATCTGTATTACTTGAAAGAACACAAATCAAATTAAACGTTGTGTTATTAGTTCTTTCCTTATTAATACCATTACCTAATCGGTTCTTACCGCGACCCATAGATACAAATTTTAAGAACTCATGCAAATCATCTGCAGTTACATCTGTAAATTCATCTACAGCTGTAGGTAAGTTATTCATATAACCTAAACGATTAACTACAGAGTTTTGAGTATCACCCCATACGTTAATAAGTTTAGCATTGATGTTAGGGTCTCCATATACACTAGTCATAGCTTGTAGAATAGTAGACTTACCTTGTCCTGTTTTAGGATTGTAGAAACTTATAACGGCTGATTGTTCTTTACCACCAAACAATGGCATTAGTAATGAGCCAAAAGCACAGAATAAACCAAATGCACGTAGTTCCATGCCAGGTCTTTCATATACAGATATGGCTTCTTTCCATAACTCATATGTTCCTTGCTTATGTAGTTTAGAATTGATTTCATCTAGGTCTGTTGATACAGGAACATAGGTTGAACGATATGCATCTATCTCACGATTACCTATAAGTATCTTATTGAATGTTTTGTTCCAACCATATTGTTTATACATGGTAGTAGCAGACTTCTCTTTTTGTTTAGCACGAACTACATCTGCGATATAAGCCATTAGATTATCTAGCTGTTTACCATAGCAAACAATACCATAGGATACAATCAAGTCACGAGCCTTATCCTTAGCTAAAACTGTAGCTAATGGTGCTATAAACTCACGAACTCCGTCTTGTGGTAGATGAACTTTAAACCAACACATTTCACCTGCTACAGAGTCATGCATTCTATCTACAAGATAAAAGTCATGCTCATAAACTTGTATGCCATTATCACTTTCATCGGGTAGTGATTTATAGATGCCACCATTTTTACCTCTGAAGTAAGGGTGTGGTAAGTCTGGTATTTCATACTTTAATTCTTCACCAAACTCATAAGACTTAGCTGTTACTATATTATCTGCGCCACGAGCACGAGCAATAATTCTACCTAGTTGAATAGGTGAAGTTATCTTACCTTTGTGCTTACAATCTTTACATCCTTCTGGTCGTTTATTCTCAAACTCGCGACATGTATGTGGTGCAGGGATGCGACTAGCTTTATCCTCTGTTACATTAAAATCATAACCAGGATGATGTTTTGATATAGTATGTATAGCTGTGTCAGAATCTTCACAGAAAGCCGCGATAGATAAACCAGACCTCCACAAAGGTTCTTCAATTTCTTTTTGTTTTGTGGCTATATGCATTAGCTGTGCACAACCATCGTTCTTACGGCAACGATGAATAATCTTAATAAAGCTTGATGAACTATTTTCCATCAATAGTTTGGTAGCTTCATTCATTTCTTTTTTGACACGAGGCTTAGGAACTAAATGAATAGGGATATAAGATGCTATCTCATCAAATGACGTTGGTGTCCCTTGATTTAACATAACAACATCTTTAGGATTAAATCTATCCTTAAAGTTCTTTGTATTAGGCACTCGAAGCATACGAGATGAATCTGATGTGCATGCACGATCAGCTTTAAAGCCATGTTTCTCGCATAGGAATTTTAGTCCTTCAGCTACAGGTTGCCATGCAGCTTTAGGAACAGGGTAAGTAAAAGGCCAGTAACAGTGAATACCATTACCAGAATCTATTATGGTAGGTTCGGGTAGTTTGGCAGCGTCTGTAAACTTACGTAAAGCTTTTAAACCGTCTTCCTTAGTTCGATAGTCTTTCCACTTATTCTTTTCTTCATCAAAGCCACAGTCAATATCAAGCCAGAGAATTTTCTCTTCCTTAACATTGTCCTGTGTCTTCTCAGTTCCTTCTTTAAATGTAGAACAAGCAAAGTAGACATCTCGATTAAGAGATAACTGTTTGTTAACTTCGTTTACTGCATCATCAATAGTTTCTAGAAAGACAGGGGTGACTGCCTTACCATCTTTATTAATAATGCAATACCAGCCTTCTTCAGACCATACGTGCTGTAAAAAATCTTTTATTTGCATTATTCTCTCACAATTGGTGGGCTACTCGCGGTTTATATAAATGCAAAAATACCGTCTAAAGAATTTAACATACACATAAAAAGTGCTTTCGCCCATTAACTATTTACCTTCCCAATCAGCTACTAAATCATCTAGGCTAATATCACCTTGATCGATTTTTGGTTTAGGTGCTGGTGTTGGTTCTGCCGCTGGTTTAGAATCTCTAACTACAGGGTCTGGAATGTTATCAACAGGTGCAGGTTGTGCTACAGGTCTTTGAATTGGTTTTTGTTCAAACTCAACACCATCTTCATCAGTCTTATCTGTAGCTACAGTTAACACGATAGCACGTTTAGCATCTTCAGTATGTGATTTTTGTTGTGCAATATTAAATTGCTCATCAGTTAATCTACCGATAGCTTTGAACCCAATGTTAGAAGTATCAGTGCCTACAGTCATACGAGAAATAACTGTGCCTAAACTTTCACCATTAGCTTTTAAGTAATCATTATAGAAGTGTAAAGGTCTTCTTTCTGGAACACCATCACCAAAGATAGATGTAGCAGATAGTTTAACTCTGTAAACTTCGCCTGCCATATCACTAGCTAATACAACTGCGATATTACGGCTAAAGCGACAAGCCTTAGAAGTTCCTGGTCCAGAACCTGCTATGTTTTGTGGGCAGTTAGTGCAACTAACTGATTGTTTTTCAACAACTTCTGGTGCAGGTGATTGGCTATCATGAGTCCAACATGTAGGCGGTTTTCTTTTTTGTGCCTTCGGGTCATATTGTTCTTTATAGTATTGTCTGTGAACTGCGGGTGAGATGTTAACAATAACAACGTCTAAATGCTTTTGGTCTGTGCGACTCATTTCTTTGCCATTAACTTTCATGACAAAGCTATTGTTTTGGATAGTAATACTTTTTGATGTAATTGTTGATGCTGTTACATTAGAACTAAAACCATCGTCTCGTTTAGCGTGTTCAACCACGCCTGTTGATTGTGTAAAAATATCTAATTCTGTACTCATACTGTCTCCTTATTATCTTTGTTTCTACGAATTTGAACTGCATACTCTTGAGTAGTTTGTAATCCTGGTGGTGCTAGGTTAGGATTAGTTGCAATGAAATCTTTCATATTAGTTTGGCTAATACGTTTTTCCATTAACTCTAGTGCATCGTTCTCTTTAAGGAAGTTATACATAGAAGGCCAATCACTTGTCCAATATCTGGTTTTAAGTGTTCTAGTTAATGTTCCTACTTTTGTTTTTAAACTACTTACATTTAATTGACGGCACGCTTCGTTTAAAGCAAATTGCACTTGTTCACGTTGTGCCTTGATTTCTTTGATTTGATTTTCTAAATCATCTATCTTGTCTCTCATGGCTATTTCTGTAGTCATAAGCTTTTCTAGATTTACTTCGTTAATTTCCATACTTCCTCCTCTTGAAAATTGAATTGTTATTATAACACATCTTTACGTTTACGTAACTTTCTTGCTTCTTTTATTTCTTTATTTATTTCATACTCAGTTACAGCCACAAAAAATACTGTAACTAACACAATCATGGTTAGAATACCACCTATCCATTTTAAGTATATCATTCGTTTATCTCCTCTTTATATAAGTCTACTAATTTAATATGATGGTCTATCTTGTTTTGTAACATCTTGTAAATCTTTGTTTCTACAGGACTTCCTTGCAAATGCACAACAGTCATAGGGTTTCTTTGACCTGCTCTATCAACACGTGCACAGCATTGTATATATGTTTCAACAGACATCACAGGACTCCAAAACACTACAACGTTCGCTGCGTGAAGTGTGACACCATGTGATGCTGCTTGAGGTTGAATGACTAATACTTGTGGGTCTTTTGTTTCTTGAAAATTCTTGAATATTTCTGAACGTTTATTCATAGATACATCGCCATGTATTGTGTCACATGATATTTTATCTTTTTGTAACTCAGCCATAACTTTCTCAATACTATGACGGAAAGGGCAGAACACTAATACCTTATGGCTTGCTTCACTAATGATTTCTTTTAAAGCAGTCATACGATTTGATATATCAAACTCAACTACTTGACCATCATCAGAATAGATTGACCCTGCACTAACTTGTAATAGTTTGGTTAGCATTACTCCTGCATTAACTGCCGTTACATCTACTCCCGCAGTTTGTACAAACATATCTTTCTTTAATTTCTTATAATACTTTTCTTGTTGTGGGGTTAGTGGAACTTCACGAGTCTGATACATAACAGCAGGTAAATCTAAACACTCTGCTTTTGTATATCGTATGGCAGGTTGTAGAGTTTTAAATACGGTATCTTGAGCATTAAAGCGTGGCACCCAAGTAAACTGTCCTATCTTTTGCATTACCATATCTTTGAATGTGCCTGCGTATTTAGGAACTGATGAAGGGTTAACTAGTTTAGCTAATCCATAAGCATCGGCAGGTGATTGTGCGGCAGGGGTTCCTGTCATGAGCCATACCCATGTGTTAGGGGTAACAACTTTATTTATTGATTTCCATCTACGTGTAGTTACAGTTTTAATATAGTTAGCTTCGTCAACTACGACTAAATCAAAACCGCCATTCATAATCTCTTTTTCTACAATCTCAATACCATCGTAGTTAATAATAACTACATCAGTATTCTCTGCAAATACTTTCTTTCTTTTTTCGGCTGTGCCATGTGCAATACCTACAGTTCTATGCATAGCTGTTTTAAAGAAATCTGATTGCCATGCTGCCTGCATAATAGATAATGGACAAACAACTAACATACGTTTGACTAAACCTTTTTTCATAAGGTAGTCTGCTGCCCATATAACTGCGGAAGTTTTACCTGTGCCTGCTTCGCTTAAACAATAAGCACGTTTATGTGCCGATAGAAATTCGGCAGTAGTTCTTTGATGGTCAAATGGTTTGTGAATACCAGGCCAATCATATTCTTTACTTATAGGTGATGGTGGGTTTTTTACTCTTAAAGATGATAGTGCAAGAACTTCATCTAATCCCCAATTAACAATGACTTGTGCTACGCCATTCTCATGAGTTTTAATAATCTTGCTCTTAGGTATTTTATCTAAAATTAATTGTGGTCTTTTCGTATTAACGATTAGAGCCTTGTCTTTGTAAATTTCCATTACTCTTTATCTACTTTAGTTGGATGTTCTATTGTAATCCTATGTTCCTCAAAGTCAAATACTTTTTGAACTTCCCCTGTAGATTTATTTAATTCATACTCTGCTAATTCTTTTATCTTAGCATATTGTTCGTCTGTTAATTGTCCATCATCTAACTCATAAAGTAATTCTTCATTTGCTTTAATACTTTCTTCTAACGCTTTTTTCTTTCCAAAGATTAAATCAAAATTCTTTTCAAACATTTCAGTGTTAGGTTTGGATACTATCCATGCTCCTGTTATATCGTTTTTACTAGCCATTTAAATCTCCTTATAAAAAGAAAATAGACACGCCACCGAGAGAGGGAAGTGACGTGCCTACTGTCTACTATAGCGTAGATTATTTATTTTAGAAAGGAAACCTACCTATAGTTGACACGGTTTTTCCGCACTCGTGCCTTGCGGTGAAACTATTTATTTTTTCTTGTTAGGAACATTCCGTTTCAATGATTTATCACTGTTACGTGGGAATGAACTGTTCTCACTCTTTGTTCTTACACGCATGTTGCTAATTGTATTAGCCCCACCTTTACTTAAAGGTTTGATATGATCGACATCCATACCATCACCTTTATGAACTTTACCCAAACGCATCATCATACGTCTAGCTTTATTTCTTTCTACACGTTTTTTGATTTGGTCTGGTCTTGCTTTATATTCGTTTTCTTTTTGATAATCCCTAGCCTTAGCCATTACTTTCCCCAATGAGCACATGATTGAACAGGACAAAACTTACGGCAGGCAAAATTAGGCACTGCGTTAAACACATTAGTCTCGTAAGCACTATCCATTCTTTTTATAATTGTACTCCATTCTGCAAACATTTCACCTATTTTTTCGGGTTTAAAGTCTTCTTTTAGTATCTCTTTTGAGACCAAAAATACTAGCCCTGCCTTGACAGAATTTAATTCTGGGAAGTGTTTAAAGATAGCTAAACTAAATAGGGATAGCTGTCTTGTATCGGCAAAGTGACTAGACTTACCTGTCTTATAATCAATTAAAGTGCCTTGACCTGTTTCTTTATTTACTATAAGTAAATCTACCACACCACGCCACCATACGTTAGGTGCAAAGAAATCACATGGCTCTAAGTCTTTAGTTAATCCTAGCTTATACTCACAATACTTATCACCAGGAATTGCTAATAACTTATCTAGCGTTGGTTGGAAAGCTTCAAACTCTGTCGGTAAAGGGGTAGCATCTTTAACATATAACTCACAAGCTTTATGCACTTTATTCCCATATAGAAAGTGCTCTGTATTTGGGTCTTGCTTAAAGTCTTTAGCTACATAAATATGGTAGTATTGTTTAGGACACTTTTCAAAAGTTGTCGCACTTGAATACGACCATGTTTTAAGTTCAGCCATTATTCAATACCATGTGCTTTCTCGATGGCACGTGCAAATGCTTCCCATTGATTATCTTTACCTGCTAAATGATATGCATGTAATCTATGAAGTTCTGCAATCTTTTCTGCTGATAAAGGTTTTTGTTTTTTAGCTACTTCTAAATCTACAACTTTAGGGTCTGTTGCAACTTCTGTAGATACATCTGTGCCTGTTACAGTTATAGCATCTTGTGCATTAGCCTTAGTTACTTTCGTAGACTTTTTAAATATCTTTTCTAACATACTGTCTCCTTAAATTTTATTGATTTCAAAACCTAGTTTTAACGCTAGTCTAACCGCCCATCGTTTATACCAAGGCAATCTGTCTACGCTATAAGCCATACCATTTATAATAATATAAGTTTCAAATTTTGGTTTCATGTTTATTTAGCATCCATATAATTATCGCCAACACCTACCTCACAACCTAATGGTAAATCACTACACCATTCGGGTGCTGTAGTCATGCATTGTTCAACGTAAGCTTTACATTCATCTACTTCAGACTCTTTGCATAGCATTACAAGTTCGTCATGCACAGTCATAACAACAGGATATTTCTTTGATACTTGAATTAACTGTTCCGCTATTATATCACGAGCAAGGGATTGTATGCAACGTTGAAATGTCTTGGCAGGGTGAATGTATTCGGGAATTATACTACGACCCATCAACTTATCATATGCCCATGACTCACCTGTAGCTGTCTGTAACTTTCTTAAATTAGGTAGATGTAATACCATACCATTAGGTTTTAACATGCCTTCATTTTCATAACTTTCAATGATGCCACCATTACCCATAGTGTAATGTTGATTTGCCCTAATAGCCTCTAGCATTGTGCCTGCGTCAGCCCATGCTTGGACTAGTTCGGGATTGGCTTTACGATAGGCATATATGATGTTTTTAACTTCGTTCAACTCTTTACTAACACCGCCTTGCTTTAGAATACTGTGCATCTTATTAGCACCTACTCCGTAGATACCAGACAAGTTGACCACTTTGAATATAAACCGTAAGTCTTTGTTCACTTCGTTATAAGGTGTGCTTGTGATGTCACTAGCAGATTGTTTATATAAGTCTATACCATCTTTAATTTGTTGTATCTTTGAGTGTGATTTAGCAAACCAATAGGCTAGTCTTAACTCAATATTACTCAAGTCAGATGCTACTAGTTTGTATCCTTTGGGTGCACAAATAGCACGTCTTAGTTCTGATGTTCTAGGTAGATTTTGCAGATTAATCCCATCAACGCCCGACCATCGATGGGATACGACTGCCCCCGAATACTTTAACGGAACAGGAAGTTTTCCTTTGTTAGCTATATTTATAAAGTTCTCTGTGCGTGTTTCTTCAATAGTTGATTTATTACCGATACGAGCATTAGCTAATACTTGTATGGTAGGGTTCTCATGTTCGAGTAATTCTTTAAAGCCCTCATCTGTTTTAGCAAAGGCATATGTATCCTCGCCTGTTGATGGACTTGTCTTCATAGGTGGTTCTACCCCATGCTGTCTCAGCAACTCTGCAAACTTAGGATTACTCATCAAATCTTCTTTAGCTACGTTAGCTTGAGCAAGTAACTTTTCTTTCTTATCTACTACTTCAGCCAAGTGTCTAACTAATAAACCTTTGTTTAATTCTAGCTTAGGTTCTGTATACATACGCATAGTTAAATCTATAAGCTTTAATTCTTGAGCCGTAGATTTATTCTTTAACGCATGGAATAATTTATATGTTAACTCAACGTCATTCATACAGTAACGTGAGTATGCTGCCATCTCTGTAGCTGTAAAGTCTGAACGCTTTTTACCTATGGCATTTAATACTTCTGTTCCTTTCTCTCCTAAACCATATAGGGTAGATAGGTTAGCTAATGATACAGACTCGGTTAACCCATGAACTATTTGAGCCATACCCATAGTATCGAATAAACCTAAAGGGTGTATATCAAATACCCAAGAGAGAATAGCCGCATCGAAACGCATATTATGTCCCAATGCAAAGTTATGTTCAAAGTCAAATCCCTGTAAAAATGTTTTAATTTCATCATGTGTTCCTGTGCACCAATGCATGGTGTTATCTGCCTTGACTGCCACGCCTATTACTTCAAAGCGTGGGTCTCGGATATATTCTTCTGTGGTAAATTTCTTTAAGCCATACTCTTTGTCGTAGTATGTTTCAAAGTCTAGCGTAATTAGTTTAGGCATTACTTACCCCTAACACGAGCCTTGACTGCTTGCTCATAGATTGCAGCTATATCAACAATCTCCTCAGACTTCAAGCCTTTGGGTCTTATCTTGATTACTCCATGATGGATTGTTACGATTAGATTGCGTTCACCTCTATCAAAGGTGGTCGCGGATGTTTCCCGAATAGTCGGTTTAATTGATGTTGTTGCCATGCTCTCTCTCCTAGTTGTTTATCTGCGTTGCTGGTTATAATCCCAATCATCTGCACAGTCTTTATCACACCATCGCCTATTAGGTGGTAAAGTTTCCCCACAATTTAGGCAATAGCCTGTGCTCTTAACATACTTTAAAGTAGTTAAGTGTTGTTTTCTTATTGCTTCTTCTTTTTCAAGTCTTTCTTGAGTTATATCTGCATCATCTGACATCGTAAAGTTTCTGAAATACTAATCTAATTATTAGCAAGTCTATCACAATTGAGAAGGCATATGGAACATCTTCATCCAAAAATTTTATCTCAAGCCCTAACATAACTCCAGATATTAGACCCATATTAAATAAATACATTATCGCCCTTCAGATTCTAATCGTTTAGCTAAATTCATCATATACCATATGGCTTTCTTAACATCTTTAGAACCATTCTTGTGAGGCCATCTCCACATATACTTAAAAGCATTAGCTGTATCAACGGCATCCATACCTTTTAATTCTTTAACTACATCTTCTATAACATCAACGCACTCATACTTACCTTGAGTATAGTGTGGTGGATGATTTATCATATCATTTGTAATTGGTTTTGCTCCTGCACCTTGAACTGCATCGCTCATATACTCTCCTTAAAATAATGGTTCTCCTAATTTTGCGTATTCTGCAAATATATTTTTTACAGTTTGCGGTTTTGGCAAATCTAGTTTTTCAATAGTAGCGTCTGCTTTATTCTCAGCAAACCATTTAGCCTCTTTTAAAGACCTAAACTTTTTGATGGCGTCACCATCAATTTTAACCACGTGTGTAAAAGGTAAACTCATTTAAATCTATGTTTAGTAACACTCAATACTCTATCACCAAAATCTGGTTTTGGGTGATATATATTTTGTAGTGGGCATTCTTTTGGCATGAAGTAAAAAGCACTATTAACATGAAGTCTTACATCGATGTCACCCATCTCACTCAAAGCAGGCATAACAAACAGTAATTGTTTAGGGTCTATACCTATAGCTTTACCTATTTCCCCCGATGTCATACCATCGCTATCTTTAAGTGTTCTTACTATAATATCTTTTAGTGCGTCAAAGGTTACTTCTAGTCCTGTATCAAACTTAAAAATTCTAGTTAATACTTTCCTTTTACTTTGATTAGTTGTTCCACCCATTACAAACCCCCCTCTGCTTCAACCATACGTTTTGAATTATACTTCTTTTGAACTTTAGCAACATCGTGCATAAACTTACGATAATCTTTATCAAGCATAAAGTATTTAAGAATAAGTTTAAACGCTTCATCTAATTCTTCAAATGTATATTCTTCGCTATCTTCCACAAACAACAGATGTGTTTGATAGGCACTTTTAAGTCCTTCTGCTAATACAACATCTACTTGTTCATCTTCTAATTCAATTGTTACTTGCATACTTTCTCTCCTCTTGTTTATAAAAAATCATGTGACTCCACTGCACCACAGGTTGTAACTTCCACGGATTTTTAATACTTGTATCGTGAAAATGTGTAGCACCATGACTATAGTCTGGCTCTAACTTGTGCATTATACGCCAAGCTAAATCTAAATAATAGTGGTTTAACTGCGATGGTGGTTGTTTATATCCATACCAACTAAACTGATATGGTCGTTTCATTTCATAACATACATTCTTCGGATTAAAATCCGCTCTCCTCATAAGAACATATCCTACTGCGATTTGTGCTTGAGTAGGTTCCACACTACTTTCCATGTATATGGTCGTAGCAAGGCATAGCAAAGCTTGGTCAATCATACTGACCTCCTTTAATTATGTTTATACGTGTTTAGTTATAGTCGAGTTGACTACTAGAATGTGGCGAATCCTAAGGAATTGTTCGTGAAATCACGAATTATTCCGTTTATATTGAAATGTTTCATTTGAATCTCCTTGATTAGTCTTCACAATTACCGTTGAGACACATCTTACTATTCAGAATTTCTTCTTCAAGTTCGATAAGTGCTTCATTTTTAGCGATATTATCGGCAGTTGCGTTGAGTTTGTCGAACGCATCAACATCATGCAGTTCACACCTTACCACGATACCTTCGGCTTGACAATGATGTTTTATGTTAAAAATTAAATTATCTATATCTTTTGGTGTGTTTTTAGGCACACTTAATTCTAAAACTAATGTTTTTTTAGTCATCTTTCATTATCTCCTTCATTAACCAACTAGTTCCAAATGCTAATATTAATACTGTTACTACTGAAACAATTGCACCGATTACGATATTCATTTATTTAATTCCTCCAAAAGTTTGCGTAATTCATCAAGCGAATTTTCGTTGATGACCGTAGCCGTTCCGCCTGCGTTTGCAATGTCAAGCAGGTTTTTAGTTTGCAAGGCAGTAGGTTGATTGTCCCCTGCCTTACACTCTATTCCCACAAACTTACCATTAACACACGCTACGATATCGGGCACACCACTACTCATGTAACCATTGGCTACAGGATAGAAGTAGTATGCCTTAATATCTTTAAGCATCTTTACTACTTGGGCTTTCACCCATTTTTCTTTAACTTGGGATTTCACGATACTGTCCACGTAGTTTAGACTTCAATAATTCTATTTTAGTATACATATCTCTGAAGTCTTTAACAAACCCTTCCTCTATTCTAAGTTTAGGATTAGTAAACCAAGATAGATACATATCATCGGGTTCATCTTCAACAAGTAAATAAAACTCCTTATCTCTGATGCCTACGTTCTTAATATACTCGCCTTGCTCTGCAAGTTTGAGAACAGATAACTTCTCTTTCTCTGTTTTGGTAAGCAAGTCTTCATTACTATTCTGATGAAATACTTTCATCTATTCTCCTTAAATTAATGTCATGATTTGATTAACTTTCGCTAACACTTCATCACGTGCTCCCTTACTTTGACGTAAGTCATCGGGTGTTACACCTACTAATGATTTCTCTAACGCTTGACGAGCCATCTCTAGTTTAGGGTCTTTTGTTACATTAAGCTTTGTGAGTAGACTTGTCAACTCTAGTGCATTTTCAATAAGACTATTCCTAAATATCTTCTTGTCATCACCACTCAACCTATCAATCATATGCTCAACAGTTGTGTGTAGTCTTGACCATGCATCAGCCATAGCGGCTTCGACTCGACCTTCGTATGCTTTCTCATACTCACGTTCCATCTCACTACGAATGTCAGACTCTATGTCTACCCTAAAATCATTCTTTTCTGGAACAGGCATAATAGTATATCTGATGTTAAACTTACCTGCAATCTTATTAGCTTCGGGATACTCTGATGCATCATACAAGTCACCTAGCTTATAAGCCATAACTCTGACGATGTTAGGATACTCATTCACAAACCTATCTACACGTTCTTTGAACAAGGCTTCATATTCACCGAGTTGTTTCTTGTAGTCAAAGAAGTTACTCATAGGTAATAACCTAGTGCCTGTGTCCGACCAAGGCAGAGTTTGACGTGTATGCCACTCACGGATTTCTCCACCTAGTTTGTTGATAGCCTCTAGTTGGTCTGAACCTGCTAGGATATGTTTGTTGTAATTACCTGCCCTAGTTGTTGCTTGTTTTCTTGTGTCGATTTCTTTTGACACGTTTCTATCTAGCTTTCTTGCAGTCCATACTGATAGGTTTAAATCTATCAAGACTGCACTTGATGCGATACTGATACTCATTTTACTTCCTCCTCTAGTTGTTCTACTACCCATCTTTCTTCTGTTTCCCAATCACAATATCTGCAACCTTCCAATGTGATAACTTCTAACCAATCTTCATCAGCGTAAGCTTGTTGAATTTGATAATACTTTTTAAAGTCTAAATAGTATCCTTTATCATCATCATGATATTCATCACATTGATGTTCTTCTTTAGTATCTTCATCTTCATTTTCAAGATGTGGACAATCACCTCCACAATACTCACACTTCTCATCATCTTCCAAATCAACACTTTCAAGATTTTCCATACACCATTGAGCAACGCCCTCTGCCGTATCTCTAAAGTCTATTTCATCGTCCCATACATGAACATCTGTTACTTGATATAACTTAATCTTCTTGCCTGTTTCTTCATTTATATAAATGTTACTCATGCTACTTCCTCCTCTGTTGTTATCCAACCACTTTCTATTAACTCTGCTTTTGATTGTGACATTTTTTCAATCATCATTCCTAACATAGCATAACGCATTAAACCACCTCTACCCATATCGGTAATTTCTTGGTCTACTGCAAATGCTACTTCATCAATGTCATACTCTGTTAAATTTTTATCTAGTTCTACATATCTTTGCCAATAACTCATACTACTTCCTCCTCTAGTTGTTTATCTAATTCATTACACACGATTGTGTCCCATACTGCTTCATCACTTGTTAAGCTATCATACTCATCACTTAACTTCTTATACATCATATAACACAAACTATCCACGTCTTCATCTAAATCAGACTCCAAGCGTTCTAGTTCTTTTTCTAACTCACTATCCCATATTTCTACTAATGGGTGGTCTTCATCATGTATCTGTCCGAAGGTTTCTCCATCAGTAATGATTTCACTTCTTTGGTTGTTACGCCACCCTGTTTCCCATGACATCTTTATATATCCACCATCATCAAGAAGTTTATATAACATTGGATACTTTTCTCTTGTTACATAATACCTAAAGTCTTGACCTTTAATTTCACCTCCGAAGGCAAAGCCATCACCTTGAGACCAAAAGCCCGACCAAGACATATCACGTGCACGACCATTATGTTGCCAACTCCACGTTATACCACGTTCAGCTAGATGTTCTTCAAACCAATCGTAGATGTGGTCTGCCCAATCATCATAGTCAACGTTGATGGTGCGAAACTCTTCAAGCAGTTGCTGTTTTGTTTTCATATGGGTGTCTCCATAAAGTTATGTCAATGGTTTTAATCTCACGATTTGTTAATTGATTTAAGAAATCGTTCACTTCGTTAGATAGTTCAGTCTTAACTCTAGACTTCTTTAATGCTTTACGTTGGTCGGCAGAAAAATACCACAGTTGTATTTCACCATCTGTTTCTTTCTTTTCCATTTGTGCAATAGTTCTATCCAAACCATCGCTATAATATTTATCGGTAAGTTTTAACAACGTAGCATTTGCTATGACCGAATCTCTAAAATCTTGGTCATCTACATTAGTCCATCTTAAATACCACGTATTACTTCTATAATGTGGCACATTAAATTTATTGACTATGTATTCAGCAACTGCAGAAGTTGCACTAGCACCATACGGCACGTTACCATGCTTAACATATTTAACTATGTTTTGTAGTTGCTTGTCTGTGAACCTATCCATTTGCATAGTTAAATCTAGTTTGTCACTCATGTATAAAATACTATTACCTACATTGATACCCATGTTTCTCTCTCCTTAATGTTGTGGAATTTATCGTGATTTCACGAACTATTCCGTTTCTAAATGAATACTCTTACCATGTGGTGATGTTAGATGTTTAGATGTAATAGCCCATAGTGTTGGACTATCCCATGAGCCACCCCAATCATCTTCAACATAACCATCGGTTAATATAATAGTAGCTTCGGGTGTTATCATCTTATCTTTGAGATACTGATTAAGACAAGCAACACGTGTGCCACCACCCCCTGCAGGTTTGGTCGTTGATGCTAGACCTGCATAGTCACCCATGTTATAGGTTTCATGCCCTGCCACGTCATAGTCCCAATAGATTAACTCTATTGACTCTGGCGATACGTCATCACATATACCGACAACTTCTGACAAGAACTCATTGAGTTCCTTATCACCGATAGAGCCAGACGTATCTATACCTACTACAATCTTACCTACTGTTTCACCTATAAGACTAGGCATGTAGATGTCTTGACCAAGAAAGC
>Ga0208499_1000039_pt1 | contig 58521 bp, 72 predicted proteins | sample CryBogCBE07Jul09_FD_185504 | JGI IMG/M metagenome (GOLD analysis project Ga0208499, IMG submission 185504) | Freshwater microbial communities from Crystal Bog, Wisconsin, USA - CBE07Jul09 (SPAdes) (version 2) | ecosystem: Environmental > Aquatic > Freshwater > Lake | place: Crystal Bog... | reverse complement strand
ACTATTGCAAATTGGCATTGGTAATGCCACATTGCATGGATTGGGATTGCCACATGGATTGGATACGAATTGGATTGGCCAATTCGATTGGTTCACATTGGCACATTGGATTGGGATTGGCATTGGATTGGCACATTGGTTCACATTGGTGCATTGGCACATTGAACCAATTGGATTGGTTCATATTGGTATTGGCACATTGTACCATGTACCATGATTCACTAGTGCATTTCGGTTCAGGGTTAGTTGCATGGGCACAACTCACCCATGACAGGTGAGTGTGCATCACTATTGCAAATCGGACTAGGAAGCCTGATGAACACCTACATGCATATGGGGCGGTATTGGCTCAATTGACCCTGCATGTAGCGACTCACAAACCCCTAACGGGTTTCGCCATGAATTAAGCCACTTGGTCTAACAGATTGGTCAAGGTGGCACCGCTACTATCATCAAGACCGTTACACCTTGCACAGGTGGTTGGATCAGTTTGTGCATCTGTTTTGGGTAGATACAGAAAACCCCACAAGAGGTGCCGTCCTGTGGGGTACTTCAAACACTAACAAAAGTGTACTCTACATTAACGGCACTTAATGTACCAGCAATGTATCACATGTCCATGTTCCATGTCAAGTCCCACAATGTCCGCACGTGTCCGCATGTGTCAAGCACATGTTGTCAGTTGTTGCATGAGGCATGTTCCAATGTGACACCCTGTCACATGTCGTCCTGTATATCCTTATTGATCCAGTTAGCAAGAACCATGACACCTTCCCTTGGCACCATGAGTAGCCAGATGGTTACGTCAAGTGTCACAGCTAGTATGGCTAGTAGCATGAGGCATATGGTTCTTAGTATGTACATATTGGGTAGTGTAGCATGGTTTATGTCCAGCGTTGCAAGGTAGCATTTTTACGTAGTGCTTCGTTATATGCTGGTACTGAGTCAAGTAGTTCCATGTGTTCTATTACTTCACAATATGATGTGAGTAGTAGGTTTAGGCTCATTTCTTGGCTGAACTCCTTGATGGTTTTGTTTTTGTTCTTTTCTGATTTGTTTACTAGGTTGGTAACTAGTCTCAGGTTACGTTCTAGTATCTGTGTGGCTATGTTGTTTCTTAGTGATGCCATTGTTTCATCGAATGAGTCGTAGCTTTCCTGTACATCGGTGTTCTTCTTGGGCGATTTTGGCTTCATGGTTTTCTGTTAAGTGCTTTTAGTGCAATGTTTAATGTATCAAGCATGTTGCCAATAACATTGATGCCGTTGCTAGTGATACCATAATCTTTTGAGCTACCCATGAATTGTATTTGGTACTCACCTTTATTAAGCTCTATGACACCAATAATAACAGTTTTTGACGGTTTGTCTGTAACTGTGGCATATATCGTGTAGGTATGGTAGAGGTTGTCACTTAATCTGCCCATTATTTCTGATGCTTCTAGTTCTATGTTATATTTTTCTTTCATTTTATTAGTTGTTGTTAGTTGGTTGTTTACCTGACAAAAGTTGTTCCAGTCGCAGTATTTCCTGTAGCAGTGCCTCATTATGTATCTCAAGTGTATCAATGTGATCCTCAAGGTTGGCAATGCGGTTATGTAAGTGTTCTATGAGTGGTACCTGATTCATGCGCTAGTGCCCTTTCCTTTGATTTTACGGCCTTTTGTGGCGGTTAGGGGTATCATGGTAGCCATTGATGTTATTGTCATAATTTGTATATGTTGCTTGTTAATGTTGTTAAGTCTCTGTAACTGTTACTGTTAATAAACCAGCATGGTGGTTTGCCGTCATGTGGATCAGAACTGTTACCAATGATTGGTGCTTCTGATGCATAGAGCCAACCCTGCACATGCCACATGTTCTCGTGGTAGTTACCTGTTACACTCACAATGATCCTGTCGTTATCAATGTCGCGTTGCTTTACCTTGCATTTATCTTTGTGACGCGACCAGCGTACATCAATGCATGTCCCATCAAGATCAGGCACATTGTAAACATCACAACCAAGGCTTGTTTGTATGTTTAGTGCTTGTGATGCAGCTAGTTCAGCACATGAAGCATTGCGATGATTGTCACGATACTGACCAATATAATCTTCAGGGAAGGCACTGACACTACGCTTTGCCTCAGCTGAGTCCTGACGTGCATCACCGACACTTAGTGCGTATGCTAAGTGTTGTGCTGATAGTATGATCTTACGTACTTGGTTCATTGTGGGCGATTTTCAGTCACCACTGTCCCATTCATAGGCACTGTTTGTCGTGGGCGAAAAGTACCTATCTTTTGTGCCGTTACTATTGCCCCAGTATCTACGCCAGTCACTTGCTAGTGGTAACTCACGCTTGTCACGTACATCACCAAACCACTTGTAACCAACTGGCTTGTTTAATGTATCAATCGTCACACTTGTACCATCTTCCCATGTTATTGTTTTTGTCGTGTTCATGTTAGAATGTCTCATAAGTGTTCTCGATGACCTTGAGGCCACCACCAAACTTGACCACAAAGATGAATGCTGCGTCCATGTCAGGAAATGTTAGCAAGTAGTGCCCAGTGTTAGTGGGCACCCATACGGCATAAGGGTTCATGTGGTGATGTGCCTTTCTTGGTTGTCGGGCAAGTTGCTAGCATTACTTTGTAATAGTTCCATCACGTTACGTATCTCTGTGCTGATTCTTTTTGGGCGGTTCAGGCCATAGCTTGCAAACAATTGATCAAGCTCGTGTTCCGATATGATGTCCAATTGTATGTCGTCCATTTTATTTGTCCCCCACGTAAAATGATCCTTTAGCATCAATGCGCACTGCACACTGTGTGTTCTCAAAACGTTTCAATTTTTGCATGATGAATAATATGTCACGTCTGATGTCATCAATACCTGCATTGTCGAGCATGGTGTGAACATGTTGATCTTCATTACCACTAATATCATTTAGTGCGTTCATGTATCTAGCGAAAGCTAGTACGAAGTTGTTCTTGATAGCATCAGGCAAGTACAACTGTTTTAGTATTTTTTGATCATTGTCGAACTGTAGTGTTTGATATGAGTTCATAAGAGAATATAAATAGGCATGACAGATCCAGTGCATGTTGCAAGCACTTTTTTATAATTAATTTTATCCCTATGAAAAATGGATCAAATATCCATCAAGTAACCCACTTCACGTGCGTTCTTTTTATCATCTTCAATCATCATGTGGCATGCATGACACACTGGTAACCACATGGTCATGTCGTTCAAACGTGAACCATAGCGCTTGTTCATATGATGTATCTCAGTTGCTTTACGCACTGGTACATGACCCTGATCCTCGCACACCTTACACTTGGTGTGTAGCTGTAGATACTCTGTTCTTAATACGCTGTAAATTTTGTTCTCTTTTGCTCGTTTCTTGCTGACTCGTCTCAACGGTGTGCGCTTCAACGTTCCTGTTCTTTTGAGGCTTCCTGAAGATCTCATCATAATTGTTTCTAAATTGGTTACTGTAACAGTTTCTTGGGCGGTCGCCTTTGCCAGCACTCATAGTTGTGGATCTCTTGGTAGTTTAATTAAAACAAGTACTACGGCTAACGCAATCAGTGTAGCCAATATTGTTGGTGTTGTGTTCATGTTAATCGTCTATGTTTATTAATGTTAAATCTTTTTCTGGTCGCTCTTTTGTTAATTGAAAATCATAATACTCGTCACAGTCACCATCGTTCCATTCAACCATATACATTCTTTCATATCTGGTATCAACTGTTTTCACAATCATACCGCTTGGACTACATCTGTCATGTAACCATACTTTGTCACCTATGCTGAATGGTTGGTTGAGTTTGTGGTTTAGGCTCATGATTTGTTAATATCATACCATAATTGTTAATGCCTTTTGGCACAACTACATCTGGCTTTCTTAACAGTTTATTTGCTTTAAATGGCCTGTAATCAACCTGATGATGCCATCTGTTGAACTTCCATGTCATCTTGACCACATCAGGGTGCATGTCCACTAATGCCTGTGCCATAAGCTTTCTGCCCTCACCTTGGTACAGTTCATCAGTGTTGCCACCTTTCATGCGCATGGTGGTCACCTTGCCAGCAAGGAATGCATTAAATAGCACAGTGCAGTAACCATCCTTGAGTACACGCAGGCTCAAGTCAGTGTCCTCATTGTATCTACCTCTCCATCTGTAAGGTATCTTATTATCAATTAAAATACATGAATAGATACGTGTGTTCAGGTAGTATGGCGGTATCCTTTCAGTTGTTTTACAGAATGAATAGTAATTGAATCCAGCAATTGCTACATTTGTGTAGCGATCCACAAAGTCCTCAGCAGCCCTAAAGATCGCTGGTGTACGCACCACTGGCTTCATGTTCCTATTGAGCCTATTAAAGTCCTCAATGTTATCATCAATAATCCAGTGCTTATCATGGCCGAGTGACATGCTATGCTCCCACACCCAATTGCGTGCTGGTATGCTACCCTGACCCAAATTGCTGAATGGTAATACCAATATGTTACGCTTATCAATGTGTTCAGCATAGTTATTGTATTCCTGTGGCTCAACCACGATAGAATACTTACAACTCATGCGCTCCAATGCACGCACTGTTAAGCGCACGTTCCAGCGACCCTTACTAATCACGTAGACTGGATACTTAGGTTGCATCAGTATATCTGAGTCCAGCGTTCTTACCACGAATCAGTTGTGGGTGCCATATGCTCTTTGTTTTTGGCGTTAGCTTTTGGCCGATCAGTTTAGAAAAGTCTTGCAAATCTTGTTCTGTCTCAAATCTCACAATGATTTTGGCAAATGGTTTCTGTGGCTCTTGAACAAATTCAGGCATGCCTTCCCACTCAATCTGATACTTGTCAGGTATATCAATTAGTTTGTCTTCCATGTTAAACCTTTGTTGGACGCTTACCTGATTGTATCCACTCAAGGCATAATAGGTAACCATGTGCATCAATGATGTTATCTTCTTTGTGCAAATGCATCTCACGTGAGAGCTTGAGTCCCACCATCATAATGACTGCTTCTTGTGGTGTTATCTCAGCTTTAAGTTTATGTGCTAATAGACCAGACCATATCTTTGCAGTCTTGGTATAGTCATCAATAGGTGTACCATAATGTGCATTACGATCACCAAGTACTAATTCAATTGCTTTGTCTGCGTGGTTCATTCTCGTGACAATATGTTTTCTTTTAAGTAATCACTAATCTTTTGTTTTAATTCCTGATCCGAAATGTGGCACCATGCCTCATTGAGTAGGTCTTCTGCTATCGTTAATCTTTTTTTATCGTATGTCATTTCATCTAATAAGAGTTTAATTTGTTTTCCAAGGGGTAAGCTCATATTTCATGTGGTACACGAAATCTGTTGTTTTGTAAATGTTGTAATCGTGCTAGTTCATCTAGTTCAGCTTCAGTATATGGTTCTTCAGGTATTTCCTCATATAATTCAGCTAATAATCTATTTAGTTCTTGTTCCGATATTTTGTTTATTTCATTCATAGTTCCTAAATAAAAGTGATTAAATTATAAGAATGCAAACATTTTTTATAAAATATATATTGACCTTATTACAAGAAAGTGCATTCCTCCTCGTGATGAAAGATCAATTCCACCCAAAGAACCCAATGTTGGTTGGCAAAGCTACAATACGTATTGCATTGCTAAAACCAACACCTGAGTCACCAACGGGTTCCATAATCAGTGATGTGAAGTTTGTTCCTGAACTGAACTATGAGAACCTTAATCCAGCTAACATGCAACCGCATGTCATCCTTGCTGGTGTAGCAACCAAGGCATTACGAGAATTCCTTGATAACCCAAATTCAGCAGTGATAGATCATGATGTGAATTCATCACAATAATGAGATATCAAATTGAATGGCATGTTAATGAAATGGTTGTACCTTGGACAGATAAAGGCCAACCATCAAAACCACCAGCGTATGTTAAATGTGGTGGTTGTTTATGGATCGAATCAGATAGTGAAGAGCTTGCTATTGAAAGATTCATGAAAGTAGCTAACAAACCAACAACACGCTGCACAGTAATTTCAACTTCACAATAAAGATGCTAAAAACAAAACTAGGTCGCCCACGTTTGGGCAAAGGATTAAGAAAGATTCTCTCGTGTTCTGTAGATCCAGTAACACTTGAATATATTGAGAAACATGTACCAGAAAGTTACAAACGAACTGGTTATGTAATCGATGAAATGGTAAACAAACTTAAAGAACATAAAATTAAATTATAACAGTTATGGCTAAAACAACAAATATCGCAGGTATTATCGCACAACAACCAGACACTTGGGTCGATGGTTCTTTTAATGCACTAGTAACAAGTGCAAAAGCACCATATCAAGGTAAAGGTTCCGCTAAATGTATCTTAGTTGATCCACAAGATCATGCATCTAAGATCGAAGCATCATTCTGGAACGTAGATCCAATCCGCTATGAAGGTATGATCGTTAGCTTTTATGGTGCAATTAAACGCACGCAATACAAAGACAGACCACAAGTAAGTCTTGGTGAAAAAGCAAAGCTCACTATTGTATCATCAGCTGGTGGTGCTCCTGCTCCTGCTGGTGTTGCTGGTATTCACATGCCAGTTGGTACACCTAGCACACCAACTGCGTCTAATGCATCAGCATCAATTAACTTCAATGAAGAAATAGGTAAGATTGCAGCATTGTATCAACAGGCTTACAAACAAGCTGTATTAATTAAGAACATGAATGATACAAGCAATGATCCATGGGATGCAGAACAATTAAGATCATGTGCAGCTAGTATATTTATAAGTGCTGAACGCAAAGGTTTGCAACATCACTTGCCAAGTATACAAGTTAAGGCATCAGATCTCAAACCAGTTGTAGCTCAAGCACAACCTGAAGACGAGAATCCATTCTAAGATGTCATTCTTCTCACAATCAGGCCATTGGTACACTGTGACCGATGGCACTATTGCTTCAGCGCATGATCTGGATCTCAGGTCAGCACGTGAAGTTAACGCATATCCTTCAATAACAACAGTGTTGAAGGAACGTGCTAATGGCGCACTTGATACTTGGAAACAAGATCAATTGTTTCAAGCCATGGTTGCTCATCCATACAAGGGTGATGATCTTGAAAACTACAAGAAGTTTATCAGTGATCTTGCTAGCAAGAAGGGTACTGATGCAGCTGACTTTGGCACACGCCTACATGATGCATTAGACATATTCCCACAGATGACAATTGACCAAGACCTAGCACCATACATTGAAGCATTTGCTCCAGCGTATCATGATATGGTCTCAGAACGTGTCAGCAGTGAGATTATGCTTGCCGATGAAGATGTTGGCGTTGCTGGTCGCACTGATCTTGTAGCAGTGACCAAAGAACATGGTCTTGCTATCATTGATTACAAAACAAGTAAGTTCCGCAATGGTAAAGCATCATTCTGGGACTCATATAAGATACAATTAGCTTTCTATGCTAAGTGTTATCAAAAGCAGTTTGGTTTAAAAAAACCACCACGCATCATTAATTGTGGTATCAATAGTGAACAACCAATGATGCCACAGTGGAAAGTTTACACTGTGGATGAACAGGAACAAGCATACAAGGAATTCTTGTGTATTGCTTACTTATGGTTCAGTACAAAAAAGTATTGGCCAATGAATGATAAGGTTTGGAAGATTGAGAGAAATAAATATCATGCAGTACGAGATAGTAAAACTGCAGACAAACCTGTTAAGATAAAATCTAAAAAGAAAGGATAGTCTTATGGATACGGCAGAATTAAATAATGCGCTCAAGCAGCGCATGGGGGAAGTTGTTGCCATGTTATACCCTAATGCAAAAGTAAAGGGTAACATTGCACATCTTGGTAACATTAATGGCGAAGCTGGTGATAGCTTTCATATCTATGTTACTGGTCCCAGAGTTGGTTGTTTTATTGATCGTGCAAATGAATCAGATAAAGGTGGTACCGCACTATGGCTTTGGGCGAAAGCTCGCAATATAACCTATGTAGAGGCCATTAAACAGGCAAAGGAATGGCTAGGTATCAAAGATGACCATGCATCGGTTAAAAAGTATAAACAAAAAACTTATGCTATGCCTGATAAATCTGGCTTAGTTATTAAGTTAGCAAAGCAGCAAACCAACGTAATGAATTATTTAGTTAACGAACGTAAGTTAACTGAAGACATTGTTAATAAGAACTTCATATCAGGTGTTAATGGTGATACAGCAATTGTGTTTCCATATTTTGATATTGGTAATGATAAAGCAGTTCACATGAAGTATCTTGAGATCGCACGTGGTGCTGATGGTAAGAAAAAGATGTGGGCATCAAAGGAAACAAAGCGTTGCTTATTTGGTAAACGAACTGTTACCGATAATGACAATACACTTGTTATTACTGAGGGCGAGATTGATGCCATGTCATATCAGACTGTTGGCATAGCTGCCGTCAGTGTGCCTAATGGTGTAGCCGACCAAGAATGGATCGAGCTTGATTGGGAGTGGCTTGAACGCTTTGAACGCATTTACATATCAACTGATATGGACGGCGTTGGTCGTGAATCAGCCGAAAAGATTGCACGTAGACTTGGTTTACATCGTAGCTACATTGTTACCTTACCATATAAGGATGCCAATGAATGTTTACAACAAGGCGTTAATCGTGAGGCATTCTTAAAAGCACTTGATGAGTCTGCACAGATTGATCTTGAGGAAATTAAGACTGCTATGAGCTTTAATGATGCTGTATGGGATCTATATGATGCAAAGCATGGTGAAGCTGGTTATCCAATGCCATGGAATGAGTTTCCACTACGCATACGTCCAAGTGAGTTCACAGTTGTATCAGGCTATTCTGGTCATGGTAAGACACAATTATTGAATCACCTACTCATTCATTTAGTGAGTCTTGGTGCTAAGGTATTTGATGCTTCACTTGAAATCAAACCAGCCAAGACACTGCAAATGATGACACGTAGTGCATTAGCTAAGAAGCGTCCTGACAATAAGGAAGAGCTTGATGGTTGCCTTAACTGGCTCAATAACAGTTTGTGGTTCTATGATCATGTTGGTGTGGCACAGAAAGCTAATCTGCTTAGTGCTATGACATATGCACGTAAACGCTTTGGTATTGATGTCTTTGTTATTGATTCACTGTTTAAGTGCGGTGTATCTGGTGAGGATTATAATGGTCAACGTGGCTTCATGGATGAGCTAACTGCTTTCTGTAATGACACTGGTGCTCATGTGATCCTTGTTGCACACTCACGTAAGAGTGAGAATGAAGACAAAGTACCAACCAAGACTGACATCAGTGGATCACAAGACATCAACAATGCTGCATTCAATGTTGTGGTTGTTTGGCGCAATAAGCTAAAGCAACGTAAGATTGATGAAGCAACTGAAGCAAAGAATCCATTACGAGTATCTGAGCTTGAGGGTTGGTTTGATGGTCGCATGCGATTAGACAAGCAACGCTTTGGTGAGGGTGAGGATAAGGACTTACCATTATTTTTTGACAAACATAGCTGGCAATTCTGGCCAACACAATACTACCGTTATGTGTACTATAAACATCAAGCAAGTTGAACCAATTATTGGTGAAGCAATGCGTTTTTGGGTACAATCAAGTGGGGATTATCCTCACTTGGTTGACATGAACGAGAACAATGGAAACGGAGAATGCTCTTGTGGTGACTTCAAGTACAAGAAGCTAATTTGTTTCCGCAACAATGGTAAACGCATTGTTAACTATGGTTTCGCTAACACAACACGATGCAAACATATCAACACAGTACTAGTTCACTTAGGTAACCTAGTTGTTAATAAATATCATGAAGAGATTAATAATAATATCAATGCTACTACTGACCATAGCCAAAGCCCACATCAATGAACAACGCATGCTAGATGCCATTGCTTATGCTGAACGCTCACATGGTAAAATTGGTAAGCATGGTGAGTTCAGTGACTGGCAAATCAAGCCAAGCACTTGGTATCAGTATAGCAATATAAACATACCGATTAGCAGTTACACGCAACAACGCACTGTTGCATTAACCATACTACGTGATTATGAGCGCATACTGGTGCATAGGCGCATTGAAGTCACACCACACAATCTTGCACTAGCGTGGAATGCTGGACCTTATGCGACCAGATATACCACATTAAATGAACTATACGCATACAGAGTAATGCATTACTACACAATACCATGATACATGAATTCAAGAATCCAATTCCAGTTGTGACTAAAGAGCATGGTGTTGGTTATGCAATTTATGTGCGTGATGGTTCTACATTTGAAAATGATATTTGGTGTGTCGCTTTATGTAATGGTGGCATTATCAGACATTATTGCTCAGATCAAATTAGAATGCATAGTAACCTAACTTTTGATATTACTAAAAATGAAAATAGCAGTATTAGATAAAACTAATTGCCCACAATGCGGTGCCAATTTAATTGGCAACCTGATACCAGATGACATGAAACATGAATATGGTAATGCGACCCACTTCACACGATTAAATGGGTTGTATGATCCAAAAACTAAACGTATTAAAGCATGGGAATGTCCTGAATGTGAGACATTCCTTAAAAAAGGCGACAAATGACAATAATTGGAATAGACAATGGAACATCAGGTAGCTTTGCCATCATTGGCCCTAATGGGGTCGTATTTGATGAGATGCCAATCAAGGATAGCTTACTCGGCAAAGCTGGTAAGCACATCAAACGTATCGATGTACCCAAGTTCATGGACATATTGGCACATAACAAGGAGAAGGACATCTTTGCTTATGTGGAGCGACCATTCACTGGTCAGTTCCTTAATGCCGTATTGCCAGCACAAAGGTCATTTGAAGCCGTTTTAATAGCCCTAGAACTGCTTAGGATTGGTTATGAGGTAGTTGATAGCAAAACGTGGCAATTGCCCGTCCTTGGCCAAATAAAGGGGTCTAGTGAGCTAAAGAAAGCCAGCATGCTACGTGGGTGTCAGATGTACCCCAAGTTCACTGCTAGCATTAAGGCACATGGTGATGCTGATGGGTTACTTATTGCACACCATTTTGCACAAATTAAATGTGCTTGACACATTATAATAAAGTCTGCCATAATGTGGTCCAGCGTAGAGCAAAACCTGACTATTGGTTAGGTATTAACTCATAGTTTGGCCAAATTATGGGAGACACTCTAACAGAATAACCTCTTACTTGAACGGTAGGGGGTTATTACTTTATCAGAGGTTTTGACTTCTTGTCAAACATTGCTTCCTGATAATCTTTAAATACTGTGGCTGTTATGCTGTAAAGCCCACCACACTTCGTGCACTTCATTTGATGCACCTTGTTACCAGCTGCTGTTAAGCGTGTTAAGTTGCAATGCACCTCTTCGCTAGCACACTTGGCACATGACCATTTGTCACGTCCAGCAACAGCACCAGCATGGGTCTTATGAGTCACATGTTCAGCAATGCGGTTGTATACCTTTTCAAGTAGCACAACATCATACTTACAGTACTTGACCATCTCATCAAGTGCATCTTTGTCCTTCTCAAGTATGATGCTCTTCCACAAACCATATGTGGTATGGATTTTGGCACCAATGTCTAGGAACTTAGCCAAGTAATCCAATCTGTTGCTATTGAAGTTAAAGTGCCGTCTGGCTAGCTGCAGTGTATCAATTGTCTTATATGTGGGATACGTGGGTATCTTGTGCTTGATACAACGAGTTCTGATCCATGGTAGGTCGAACTTATCACCATTATGTGCCACTAGCTCATCAGCTGTGTTGGCGATTTCCATGAAGCTAGCCAACATATGTGTATCATCTTGATTCTTGTCCCAGCGTAAGCAGTGGGCATCTTTCTCACCTTCCCATTTGTAACCGATACAAATGATCGCACGTTCCTTTAATATATTATCATGATCAATATTGATTTTATAACCAATACGCCATGAAAGTACTACGTTTGGAGACGTTTCAATATCCCAGAATAGCCTTCTAATCTTCTTAATTGGCTTCAGGGATTTTGTTACCATGAAGATCGTATTAACAGAAACATTACGTTTGTCTAGTCTTATTTATAAAATAATACATGCCATAAAATCGATGCCACTACTGATATGGTTAATACAATGCCACGTTGCATCCATTTATCATGTTCCAATTTTGTGACACGACCATTTGTCTTGTAAACTTGTGTCTTAATTTCACCAATGTCACATCTGATATCCTTTAACTCAGTTAGGATACGTGAAAACATTGCGTTGTCGGAATTAGGATCGTAGCTCATGTTCCTGCTTTTGATTTGAAGCCATTCATAATGTTAGCTGACGCACGTGCACCGAAGTACCACGAGATCGCCATGGAAAAATCACAAACGATATTCTGCACAATGTACTGACGCATGTCAGTTGTTGCACTGTCAGATAAATAGAAAGCAATAGTGCCACAACCAAGCAGGAACAAGCAGGTTGGTCGCACTAATGCCTTAACATCAAGTACCCATGAATCCTCTTTACCAGTAGCTTCATCAGCCTTCTGTGAGGCAGTAAAGGCATCCGCAGCACCTTGCTCAACCACTTTTGCTACTTCAGCCTTTGTTTGTTCAATAGCAGCAGCTGCTTCAGCTTGCTTGGCTGCTGTTTGCAGGGGCATCATCTTCAACTGAAAATCATGCTCCTGTTGCTGCTGCTTTAATGCCATAAAGGTGCTGGCAACATTGCCAACCACACCAATGATACCACCAGTACCACCTGTCAAAGCTGATGCAAGTATACCAGTGATATCCATAGGCTTACTTTACTGTATTAGTGATGTCATTAGCAGCTGTTTTAACAGCTGTTGCTGTGTCAGTGATTTTCTTGCCATTCTTGAGTGCAACAAGCACACCAATAATGAAAACTGTGACAACTGTGAGTATAATTGCGATAATCATAATGATAGAATAATAAGATTCGTTAATCAGCGCAAGAGTAGTGCCTATTATTAGATAAGTTGTTACTCCTTAGATGATTCCTGTGTGGCCTTGAAACCAGCATAACCAAGTATGATACCATTAGCTGTACCAATATACAGTGGTACTGTGGCATCAATGCCAATGAAGGTTAGTTTATTGAGACAAATAATAGCCCATACGATCAATGGTACTAATACCAATATTGGGACACATATTGATACAAGTAACCTTGTGTGACTTGGTTTACCTGTGCTGTCAGTTAGAAATGATGGGTTCATAATGTTTTGCGTATTGTTTCCAGTTTTTGATCATAAATTAAAATATTCCTCTAAAATGCATAATTTTGCATTACGGCGTATAATTTTGCACTACTGAACCAAAATACTCATTATAAGAATTACTATAAACAAATCTATAAACATCGGCTTTACCAGAACCTGTAGTTTGTGTTGGAGCAGTACCACCTGCCCATTTAACATTTGAAGGCCAAGTTACTGTATAACTCGCAGATTGTTGTATAATAACTGTAATAACTTGTGCATCTATTGAACCAGTAAAACTCATAGTGGTGTTTGCATTTAAGGGATTTATTAAAAAAGAATTACTTAAAGTCCAATCTATCGTTGCTGCACCAGATGATATAGTAACTTTATTTGTAGGAGGTGTAAGATTTTGATTAGCAGCTGCAACAGTTGCTGCACTTGTGCCACCAGCAGAAACAGGAATTGCATTAGGTTGACCATCATTAATAGTATTTGATAATAATACTACTTGAATATTATTATTACTATTATTAATCATCAATACTTGTCCTAAATTATTAACCCAAATATCATATATGTATGTTCCTGAATAAGCATCTCCTGCTATATTAAAATAGTTATTTACAACAGAACCAGTAGGACTAACTTGAGATATTGAAAATAAACTAGTATCGCCTGTTATGTTAGCTATATACGAAGTTCCATTAGAAGAAGTAGCTATTCTATTTGCATTAAAGCTAGGATTTTTTAACTGCGCCCAAGTACTATTTACTGAACCAGATGGAGATATTTTAACTTGATAACTATTAGGAGAGCCTTGAACTACTGCATAAATATTATTTGATGAATCTATAGTTATATTGGAACCACTACCAGAAGATAAAGTAGCCCAAGTGCTGGCAGATCCACCAGTAGATGGTATTTTTAATATATTGCCAGAACTGGTTACATACATATTACCGCTGCTATCAAAAACTGCTTGAACAGAAGGATTAATACTTGATCCAGTTGCCCAAAAATTACTAACTACTGCTGATGAAGTAATTTTACAAACTGAACCAAAAGTTATATTTATTGAATATAAATTGTTAGATGCATCTGCAATTAAATATGCACCACCACTATATAATCCAGTTGCCCAAGAATTTGTTACTGTACCACTAGAAGAAATTTTAGTAATTGTACTACCAATACCGACATATACATTATTGCTACTATCACAAGCAATACCGTAAGCACTACCGCTTGTAACCGTACTTGCAAATGTCGTTGCCACGCCTTGAGGAGTAATTTTTACAACATATGGACTATAAGATCTTCCGCATACATAAAAATTACCTAAAGAATCAGAAGCAATATATTGTGAACCGCCAGTAAATCCACTTGTTATTGCACTTGAAAGACCAAAATAAATAGCAGGTAATGCAGTAACAATCCCATTATATGAATTACCAGTTACGGCATTACCACTTATATTATTTGTTACTATGCTATTTGGAGTAATATTGCCAAGCGATAAGCTAATATTAGGTGTAGTGGTTGGATTGCTTACGCTTGTGATGATACCACTTTGATTGTTTGTTGTTACTGTTGTTACAGTACCACCGCCAGATGCACTTAGCACACCACCAGAATAAGTTAATCCAGAACCAACACTAACATTAGATAATCCACCACTACCTGTTGAACCAAGTAATTGTGAACTATTTCCAGTGGTTGCTGGCAAGTAATCTGAATTTGCAGTTGCAGTACTGACAACGCCAGATGTTCCTTTAAGAACGCCAGATAAACTTGTAGCCAATGTAGTAGTTCCAGTTGCAGTTAATGCGCCAGTAGAAACGCTAGTTGGAGTAATAGCTCCAAGACTTAAACTAACTGAACCAGTTGAAGCGTTTGCAGTAATACCTGTTGTTCCTGCTAAATTTATTACGCCAGCATTGGTTAATGTTGTTGATCCACCAAGTGTAACTGTACCACCACCAGATAATCCAGTACCAGCAGTTATTGTAATGCTATTTGCTGTTAAAGCACTTGTAGCAATACTACCACCTGTTATCACAGCATTATTTGTCACAATGCCACCAGTACCACTTGTTGACAATGTTGTACCTGATCCAATAACAATTGGCCCATTTGATATTACATTGGTACCTTGTGTTTTTTGCACATTGGTTTGCGCAAAAAGCATCGTTGGCAACAATAGTAAGAATATTAGTTTAACGTATTTCATATTAAGCATTATTACCGCTAGCTGGTATATCAGTTGTCATAATTTGGAATGCACTTCCACTATAAACTATCTGTAATTGTGCAGCATAAGTGTATGCATCCACACTAAATGTAAATAACAATGTACCTGATGTACTTGTGTCATAAACGTTGTATGTTGTCGAATAAGCAGCAGATGGATTACTAAAACGTAACCATGTTTGCGCACCAGCAATTAATCCTGATGCAATTAATACAACATTGCGTGTGCTACCAGAACTTGCACTAAGTGTAACACGTTCAACATGGAAATAACTTGATGGGGTAACTGATATTGTACCAGTACCACCAGCATCAGTTTGTGTATGATATGATACATTAACTGCACCAGTTGCACCTGTGATACCAATTGGTCCTGTTGGTCCACTTGGTCCTTGTACACCAGTTGGTCCTGTGGCACCTAAATTACCTTGTATACCTGTGGCACCAGTTACACCAGTGACACCTTGTGTACCTTGTGGTCCAGTGCTACCTGTTGCACCTGTTGATCCATTGGTACCAGCAACACCCGTTGGTCCAGTGATACCTTGTACGCCAGTTGCGCCAGTAGCACCTTGTGGTCCCTGAATACCAGTTGGTCCCGTTGATCCTTGTGTACCTTGTGCACCAGTTGCTCCAGTTGCGCCAGCTGGTCCCTGAATGCCTGTAGCACCAGTGCTTCCCTGTATACCTTGTACACCAGTAGCACCAGTAATGCCGATACCTGTGGCACCTGTTGGACCAGTGACACCTGTTGGACCAGTTGCACCTTGAATACCAGCTATACCAGTTGGTCCAGTTGATCCTTGAGGACCTTGTACACCAGTTGGTCCCGTCACACCTGTTAAACCTTGTACACCAGTGGCACCTTGTGGTCCCTGTATGCCCGTTGGTCCCGTTGCTCCATTAACACCAGCAACACCTGTTGCACCAGTTGCACCAGCTGGTCCCTGAATACCAGTAGCACCAGTTGCTCCAGTGATACCTTGTGGACCAGTTGCACCAGTGCTGCCTTGTGGTCCAGTGCTACCAGTGGCACCAGATGGCCCAATCTGTGTGTACATAACTTGCTGTGCAGTGACAATGACACCTGGTGTAACTGGCACTGTTGGTCCTGTCTGTGCTGCAAATGTCGTAATACCAATTGCGGTATTCGATACGGCCCACATCAACTGAAAGTAATCACCAGCAGCCACTGTTAATACATAATTAACAGCAGCAATTAATGCACCTGAACCACCATGTGATGTTCCCGATACATTGTAAATGCTATTGCTATCTGTTATGTCAGTACCATTTTTGCGCAACCAAACATCAACATTATCTGAGTTTGAATCACTATTAGTAAACTGTATTGAATACTGTAGATTATATGTGCCAGCATTCGCAAAAGTAATCCTGTTGCTTGATGTTATCGATACACCATTGTTCTCAAATAAACCACCAATGTTAACAACATATGCCGTTGTTGTACTTGATGCTGTTTGATTAGTTGTATCGTAAAATGAACCATAATAACCAAGTGCACCACCAGCACCAGCTGGTCCAGTGGCACCTGTTACACCAGCACCTGTAGCACCCTGTGGTCCTGTGGCACCTGTTGGACCTGATGGACCCTGTATACCAGTGGCACCCGTTATACCAATTGGTCCTGTTGGTCCAATTGGACCACTTGGTCCCTGTATACCAGTAGCACCTGTTGCACCATTTGTTCCAGCTGGTCCAGTGGAACCTGTGGCACCAGTGCCACCAACGGGTCCAGTGATACCCTGTGGACCAGTGGGTCCAGTGGGACCAGTGGGACCTGATGGACCAGTGGCACCATTGACACCACTAGGACCAGTGGGACCTGTGACGCCAGTGGCCCCTGGGGTGCCCACTGCGCCCGACAAGTTCACTGTCCATGTATTGTAAGTTCCACTACCAACTACGTAATTAACCGTACCAGTCATGCTACCCGTGCCACTATTGTAGCTCGTGAGTACCATGCTAAAATTGTTACCTGCTGAATTGTATACAACGACTTCCTGTCCAGCTGTGTATGCCAATCCTGTGTCCACTGTTATTGTGGCTGTTGCATTCAGTGCTGGTATCGCCAAGGATGTTGTACTCGTTGTCGAATAGCGATCACCCTGTGGACCTGTTGGTCCCGTTGTTCCCTGTGGTCCCGTTGGTCCTGTCGTTCCCTGTACACCCGTTGCACCAGTACTACCCTGTGGACCCTGTATACCTGTTGGACCTGTGCTACCAACTAAACCTTGTGGTCCCGTTGCACCAGTAACACCACTTGGTCCTGTCGGACCTTGAATACCTTGAATACCTGTTGGTCCCGTTGAACCAATTGGGCCTGTCGCACCAGTCGGACCAGTTGTACCCTGTAATCCCGTTGGACCAGTCGTACCTTGTGGACCCGTAGCTCCTGTTGTTCCTTGCGGACCAGTTGGTCCCGTTATACCTTGTAAACCTGTTGGACCAGTTGAACCCTGTGGACCAGTTGATCCCGTTGGTCCTGTTGTACCAGTGAGTCCTGTTGCACCTGTGCCACCTTGTGGCCCTTGAATACCTGTGGGTCCTGTCGAACCCTGTATACCTTGCGGTCCAGTTGATCCAGTACCACCTTGTGGTCCTTGGATACCTGTTGCACCCGTTGTGCCTGTTGCACCCTGCGGACCCGTTGGTCCTTGTAAACCTGTAGGTCCTGTAATACCTTGAATACCAGTAGCTCCAGTGCTACCCTGCAATCCTGTTGGTCCTGTACTACCTTGAAGACCTGTTGGACCCGTACTGCCTTGTGGTCCCTGTATGCCTGTTGGTCCAGTCGCTCCAGTTAAACCTAATGGACCAGTTGGACCAGTTGGTCCACTTGGTCCTGTTAAACCTTGAGGACCTGTTGCACCACTAATACCAATAGGGCCAGTTGGTCCCGTTGGACCACTTGGACCTTGTATGCCTGTAGGACCTGTGGTTCCCTGTGGTCCAGTTGTGCCCTGTGTACCAGTTGGTCCTGTTGATCCAATTGGTCCAGTCGGTCCGCTTGGACCCTGTATTCCAGTTGGTCCAGTGCTGCCAATTGGCCCAGTAGAACCTGTACTACCTTGTAAACCTGTTGGTCCTGTACCACCCGTTAAACCAGTTGGTCCTGTGGAACCTGTTGGCCCAGTTGGACCAGTAATGCCTATTGGACCTGTAGCTCCCGTTGGGCCACTTGGTCCCTGTATACCAGTGGGACCCGTTGTGCCCTGCGGTCCAGTAGCACCTGTGGGACCACTTGGTCCTTGTATACCTGTGGCACCTGTTGGACCGATTAGGTCAGGAAACAGTATGTCAAAATTTGGTGGGGTGCACCAAGCAGGTTGTGAACATGGGTCGCAAGACATATTTCAACAGTAACAAAATCACTCCTCTGTGGCAACCTTTGTGAGTCCTTTAATGTGCAGGCCATCTTCCATGCTTAATAGTGGTTTACGAGGGGTTTGCACATGTGTGAAACGAAATCCCATCATTTGATTAGTTTGATTGTTTAGTTTTACCTTATTTGCAGGTAAACGACTCAAAAGATCCTCATCAAAGTTGATACCATAGTACCTGATGATGTCACGTAGCCAGTCCTCACTGCACCCATCTTCAATAGCTTTTAGCAAGATGGCCCATGCCAGTCCTTGTGCCCCAGGGGTCACGTAATCCACTGAAAATCTGCATTTTCTTGTCGGATCTGTGTAATAACCAGTTTTATTCACGTGTCATGTAATCATTATCATTAGATTAACTACTAATTGACAAGTAAAAACGTAATATGTTAATGTGTTAACACAGAGGTCTAACCGTAAGGTCGGCTCGCTCGAAAGAGCATACCTGCTGGAGCGAAACGGGTCTAGCATGCTTGGAAATACCCACCAGCAAACAGTAGTTATGGCTGTATCCATAGCAAAACAGAACAAAGTTAGTAAATATTCACAATCATGGCTATTACTCCTACTCCTGCGTTTGTGGATCTACCAACAGCAACACAGATTTTTGCTGCAGATCCAACTCGCATTATCGCTCCTATTGGCGCTGCTTTAGCTGCCAATGTTCCTTACCTCTCAGTGCTTCCACAGAAGACCTTTGAGGCTCAAGTATCACCTGTGCACGTCTCAGTAGTGCAAGGTCGTACCGTCCCTGGTACTTCCATGACGTTCCCAAGCTTCAATGTTATGGGCAATGTTACAAGTATCGGTTCCAATGCTGGTAACAGCAAATCAGGTACATCTAGCTACCAATATCAAGCTAAGATTTACCAAGATTTCTCTGATGTTATCGCTCTTAACGTTGCATACAATGCATTCAAAGAGTCCTTAGCTTCACAGTTACAAGCTGTACAGCAATACTCCACAGAATTGATCAATGCTGACACACGTGGTGAAATCTTCTCACGCTCTGGTGTTAAAGCAGTTGTTCAATCAAGTGCATCGTTCTATAGCACCATCTCTGGTGGTCAGCAACAGATCGACACAGCATTACCAAATACTTATTCGGATAGCCGTTTAACATTTGAACTCCTCCACCGCTATGCTCGTTACCTCACACAGGATCTATTAGCATGGAAATTCGGTGAAGGTGAAAATGCTCACGTTCGCTTCATTGGTTCAGCTGATATCTTAGAGTACCTACGTAATGACTTAGGTTCAGGTCAACCTGGTTCCTACGCTTCATTCCCAATCGGACCATTAGCTGTATCCGCTATCAGTGGTGAAGCTGAAGCTAAGAAAGGTAACAATGGTTACTTATTCAAAGCTCTATACCGTGGTATTGATTTCGGTGAAGACCAACGTCCACTACGCTACAACTGGTCAGGCAGTGCTTATGTCGCTGTTGAACCATATGCAGCTGTATCTGGTACAACTGGTACTATCGAAGTTGTAAACCCAGGCTGGTTAGTAGCTTCTCATGAAGTTGGTTTCTTGTTTGCTCGTAACTCATTCGAGCGTCAAGTACCAGCAAAGTGGGTTGGTGAAGGCCGTGTTAAATGGGCACAGCAAATGTTCGGTGGTGAAGTCATATTTGGTGCATACCCAGATATGGTGCAGAATTTTTTCAGAAATTATGGAGTTCTTGCATTCCAGATCGGTCGTGCTTATCGCCCAATCTATCCTTGGTTCGTATTACCAATCCTTTATAAACGCTGCTTCGAGAACGATAATGTTATCGCTTGCACAGGCGTTTCAGGTGCTTAATACAACCATTAGCTTGTAATAAGCTATAACACAAAGGGGCACTCTTCGGAGTGCTCCTTTTTTATGCTTGCATATATATAAAAAGAAGTTTTGTATCACTAAATGAAAACCAAAGAAGAAAAAGCAGCATATTTAAAAGCATGGAAAGAAAAACGTATGCAAGATCCTGCATACAGAGCAAAAATTAATGAGTATTGCAGAAAAAAAATGAAAGAAAAATACGATACAGATGCTGCTTATCGTAAAAGTAAAATAGAAAAGCAATGTATCAATGACAAAGGTAAAAGAGAAGAGAAAACAGAATACTTAAGAAAATACAGAGAAGAAAATAGAGAACGTTTAAGAACATATTGGCGTGAACGAGCAAGAACACCAAAGTATAGAAGATTCCGCAGAGAATATGTACGCAATAAACGCCACACTGATATCAATTATAAAGTGTTAGCAAATCTTCGTAATCGTTTAAAGCATGTGATGACTGGTTATTTGAAAGCAGACAAAACATTGCAACTCCTTGGTTGCACAGTGGAGCAATTGCGTGCACATCTTGAGGCACGTTTCACCAGTGGCATGTCATGGTCCAATTATGGTGAATGGCACATTGATCACATTAAGCCATGTAGCTCATATGACATGAGTGACCCAGTGCAGCAGGCAGCATGCTTCCACTACACCAATTTGCAGCCGTTGTGGGCAATTGATAACCTAAAGAAGGGTGATGCAGTTTAAGGTAAATGTACCATGTGTCCCTTGCGGTGATACCATCCTGATCCTAATGGGTCATTAGCTGGTCGGCCAAGGTCACATATTTGTTGGAATATTGCATCAAAGCGTTCAGCACATGTATCAAGTGAGTACAGTCTTTGTGCTCTTTGTGATGTGTATTCTCTGTCAATTTTGCCCTCATTCACATTCTTGATTGCATCTAACCAATCACCCAATGTGTGGCACCTGTAGCCTGTTTTACCATGCTCAATAGTCTCACTGAAGCAACCATAGCTACTAGCTATTAATGGGGCACCAGTGAGTTGTCCCTCAACACCAGCACCACCAAATGGTTCAATGTAGCGTGTTGGCATGAGTAACGCTTTGGCATTACCAACTACTTCAGCACGTGCTTTACCAGTGCGTGGTCCCTTGTAGACAAGTTTCTCATGTTTCCATGGTGATGGATCACCTTGGCCAACAAGCCAGATTTCCTCGTCAAGGTAGTCAGCAATAGCTTTAATGGTATCTAGACCCTTCTCTGTGCAGATACGGCCGTAATAGAGCAAATACTGGCCTTTATTGGGGTTATATGGCCAATCCTCAAGGTCAAAGTAGTTTGGAACGATCCACATGTAATCCTTACCACCTTCACCCACTATTGGTAATTGATCTTGGTTGTAGCATACACGTCCATTTTGGTCGAAATGTAGCTTTTTGCCCAAATGGTAATGCATCCATGCATATGATTCAAAGATACGAAATGCACCAAAGTCTGAGTCTGGGTAGCCTATCCCTGTTTCAACGTGGTACTGTTGTGGAAACATTTTCACTATGTCAGCATGTGCTCTACCAAATGGGTGACAAATGATATCATTAGGTTTAACATGCTTTGCTAATTGTTCCTTAAGACGTTTGTCGAACTCAGTCCAATGTGGCGTACCGATAACAGCTGTGTTGCCATGGAATGCTGACTTCTCATGCTTGCCAGTTGATTTCTCAAGCTCCTCTTGTGAGAGTATCATGACCTTAATGGCAGCTTCTGATTCTGATACACCATTAGCATACTCAATCACTTCATAGCCCAATGGCTGCATCATTTTTGGGATGCGGAATGCTTTTTGTGTAAATGCACAATGATGAAAATCAGTATTCATCATAGTGTGAAATGGTGCAATAACGTGGAGAGTAGGCTTTTTCATGTTTTATAAAATATCATTACATTTTTAACTAACCATCCAAGGTGATAACCATCTTTCATGTAATCAACAAAGTCTTGTGTGGCGATTGGGTCATAGGTGTAACCAAACCATTCAAAGCGTGTTGCCCAGTAGCTCTTATCATGGCAATTAATGTGTCCATCACCACCTTGACCATGATTAGCTGCACTGAATATAACCATGCTTGGTTCAGCTTCAGCAATGAACTCAATGTATCTTTTGGAATATTGTGCTGGTATGTGTTCACCAACTTCGAGTGACAATACCACTGGTGATTTAATGGGGCATGGTTCTTTAGTGAGATCCATGCAAAAGCAATATACTGATCGCAAACATCTTTCATCGATGTCTATGCCAAATGCCGAAATCCCAGCATCACGTAATGCTTCAACGTAATTAGCAGGACCACACCCAATATCAAGTACACGAGTAACGTTGTAACCAGTAAGATAACGGGCAATTCGCTGCGCCTGTGGAGTTTCCTCATCAAGTATCCTGTCATAGTTGCATGGTTGGGTTAGTGACGTTATGTCCATTTACTTGTTGCCATATAATGCAACGTCATGCCTAATTACAAGCATGAAAGTAAGCAGTTCTAACATTGATACAGTTCACTATGACAACCACCACATGTTGCTATCAGTAACATTCCATGATGGTTCAGTATACAACTACACAAATGTTCCACCAGCCAAGTATCAAGCACTCATGAATGCACCAAGTAAAGGTAGCTACTTACACCATCACATTAAGGGTAAGTATCAAACCACCAAGTTACGGTGAGCTAGTACCAAGTGGCTTTTCCTCTGGCCCCTCATGTGGCTGTGAAGCAGCTAATGAGACCTTTTTGCGTCCACCTTTTGGTGCTGGTGCATTTGCTAATGGCTTATTAGCCTGTGCTGCTTTATTTGCCAAATCTTCTTTTAATTTAGCAGCTAATGCATTGTTAGCTCTGTTTTGTTCAATGTCAGCAAAGTGATCCAAGAATGCTTGTTTAATGTTTTCTTGTTTTGGTGTTAATTTCTCACTTACAACTGGAACTTCTTTTGCAGGCACACCTTGTACTGGTTGTTTACCAGAAAATGCAGGATATGTTGGTTGTTCTGTTTTAGGTGATTGTATTTCTGCTAATGCTTTTTCTAATTGATCAGCAGGTATCTTATTAAGTGCAGTAGCACCACCAGCTTGTGTTACATTGCTTATCTGTTCCGCTGTTGGATTGCGTTCAACACCTGTTAATGCTGATTGTGAACCAACTTGTCTCTTAGCTAACTTATCGGCAGCTTTGAGCCATTCTGTCATCTGTTTGTATTCAGGTGTCTGTCTTTTTGCCTCTATTTGTGCTTCTTCTTTTGCACGTTCAGATTGTGCTGCCTTTTCTGCTTCTTGTAAAGCTAATGACTGCTGATTTAATTGTTCAGCAGTAGCATATCCTTCACCAACTGATGGTCTTGGAGCTAATCTTGATTCTGTAGGTGGCATACCTAACACGCTACCCATAAATGGTGCAGGTGCTTCTGGTGCTGGTTGTGCAGCCAATGGTTTAGTTGGTGCAGCAGGTGTTTCTTCAGTACCTTTTGTTTCTTCTACAGATATTGGCTCATTCTTATTTGGTAATTGTTTACCATTTGATAATGAAGCTAAATCTTCTTTTGTATGTATTGGATTGATCGCAGTTGTATTGTACTGCCTGCGTATATTCTTTTGGAAATATGCGTATGGATCATCAGAATTTAACATTTCAGTGTATACGCTCTTTGGTACATTAGCGTAAGCATACTGATCAATGTTTTCACCTTTATATACAGTAGGTTTATTAAACTTAATGTACATGTAATCAGATCCATGACCAACTGATTCAATGTCACCCTTGTTAACAGGTATAGCATTAGCTATTGGTGAATCATCTGATTTCAATGTCTTGTCGAAATCAGTTACTTCATCATGTGACATACTTTTAACGTCACCAGCAACAGTGTATTGAGCACGTAAACGTACACGATTTGGACCATAACCTTCAGAGGTTGTGGGAGCTTGTGCAGCTAGTGGCTTTGTTGGTGTAGGTGTTGCAACAGGAGCAGGTGTAGCTGTTTCAGGAGCTTCTGTACCAGCTTTTTCTTCAGGTGTACCAACAGTTGCTTCCTGTGGTGTTGCTGGTGTTGGTGCTGGTGTTGGTTCTTCTGATATACCTTGCTTAAATCCTTGTACTGTATTGGCAATATTTTTACCACCTGATACACCTAATGTGGTTAATCCACCAAGTGTAGCACCTTGACCAAATGCACCACCCACTGAGGTCCCAGGGGCTTGTTGTGCCTCTGCGTTAGCAGCAAAAATACCACCTGTTCTTAATGCATCTTTAGCAGTCTGTCCAAGTACTGATGGTTGTGCTTTTTCAACACCTTTTTGAATAGCACCCATTGCTTCATTAGCTGTATTTAAACGTGATGCAGCATTGTTTCTTTGCAGTGTAGCTTGATACAACTGTTTCTTTAAATCATTATTTTCAGGATCTGCAGCAAGTTCCTTAGTTAATCTTTCAACATCTCCAGAATATGCTTCAACACCAATCTTTTCTGCTTCTATTGCATTTTGTACATCTTCTGGTGTTTTAAATTTTATAGTAGGCGTTTCAGATTCAAACATTTTATCAACAATAGAACCACCTGTTTCACCTATTAGCTTACCTTGATATCCACCTTTTATACCACCAACGAATTTACCAATTTTTGCACCAAGATTAGATGGCTGATTTGCAGCTGTTAAAGCTTTTTGTGCAGCAATTGCTCTATCTGCTTCAGATAATTCTGCACCACCTTTACTTAAAATGCTTTCTGGTGCAGCTACAAATGGTACAACATTTTCAGCGATGTTTGCTGCTGCCATACCACCTTCACCTATCTCACGTGTATCCATACCAGCACCATATTTCTTATATGATTCCAGTGCTTGATTTAATTTAGCTGTATCAGCGGTGCGTTCAGCTGCCATTTTTGCTGCAGCTGGTATATCTGATGGTTCACCTGCTTGTGCATAAACTTGTTGTTTAGCAGCAGAATAAGCTTGTGCAGGAAATGCTGCTAACTTACCCATACCTGTTACTGCACCTCTTTGTATACCTTGTAATGTATCTAATGGATTTGTTACTAATCCTTCAGCAGCTTGTCCAACTGTTGACAATGCTGAACCTACCAGATTTTTACCACCTTGTGCAATATTGCCCAAAGTATTTTGATCAGGCATTAAATTGTATGCTGCTCTTTGTCCAACATTAGTATTTTTATAATAATTCTCGTAAGCACTTTGTAATGCTTTTGTATTTTCATCAGAAGGATTTTGATTAACATTTGCTTCAGCTTGTTGTACTGATTTAGCCAATGAATCAATATCTGTTGGTACTGATTTTTGACTAGCCACATAACTTTGAGCATTTTTTAATATTGCATCAATATCATCTGCTGCTTGTGGCTGACCACTAGATGGTACAGTAATAGGAAAAGGAACATTAGCAGCTGGTTGTGATGGTGCCTTTTGTTTCTGTGAACCTATAAACGTCTTAGCTTGTGACAGAATATCATCAATAGACGGATCTTGGCTTGCAGTATTAGCTGTAGGATCTGGCTGCATTGATGTATTTATGGAAGTTGATTATAGAGATCTTGTGCTTGAGCTTTTTGAGCTGCTGTTGCGTTTTGATTATTAATTACTTTCATTAACGCAGCTGCTTGTGGTGCTGATGCAGCAGATAATGTTCTGTTATTCAATTGTACTCCAGATGATGGACTATTTTGTTGAGCAGGATGTGCCTTATTCCATTCATCTGACATTAGCACTTGCTGCCATGGTGTTCTATTTGGGTTAGACTTACCATTAACAAAATATGGATTTTCATTAGCATATTTTTGAAAATTATCACCAGCTCCTTCAATTGTGTGGTAATCTTTGTTGTATTCACGTGCATAATCAATTAAATCATTAGTGCGATCCAATCTGCTTAATGCATCGTTAATAACAATATCATTAGTTTGTGTTAATTGAGTAGGATTAGGTGATGCAGCTGCAATCCATCCTAATTCATTATTCATTATTCTTCCTAAACCAGATGGTCCACCAGATGCATTTGGTGCACCTAAAGTATTGCTACTTGAACCAAGTCTTAACATTTCAGTAACAAGACGATCATGAATGTTTTTCATTGCTTCAAGATCAACTGCATGACTTTGTGCCAATGCTGCTTGTTTTTTTACATTTGCATCTGGTGATTGTGCAAGACTATTGATAAATGCTTGTACATTTTGTCCTGATGCTAACAATGGAGTTATTAAAGATGAAACTGGTCCAGTTGATGTACTATGATTTAAATTCTGAAACTCTTGTAGATCGTTTGTAACCTGTGCAATGTTAGATTGCATTCCATCAGCAATAGTCATTTGACTATTACCTTGTTTATAAGCTGCAGTTCTAACTTTTGCAGCTTCTTTGGGATCATAAATTCCCATAGCTGGATTAGGTGCTGGCATTGCATGATTAGGATTTTGCAATGTTGGTGCACTTGCTATATTCATAGCATCTTCTTTTATTGCACCAATACCTACTCCTTCTGGTGTTTGATATGTAGGATCAATTAACTTTGCTTGCATTACAGCACTTTTTGCATCGTTATATAAATCCATTCTATCTTTAGGTATTGAAGTTGGTTTACTAATTCCAATTCCACCTGGACCAGATGTTTGTTCATAGCCGTTATCCCAATCTATCTTATGCCATGACATCAAATTACCTTGTGGTCTAAATCCTTGTCTAATGAGGTTAGCATTTTGTTCCAATTGTTGTGGAGTTAATGAAACACCATTAATTTGAAAGTTTCCATTAGGTAATACTTTAATATCAGAATAAGGTCCTGCTTCTTCCTTTGGTGTGGCAGCTTGTGCTTGTTGATTAGATACTGCTTGTGCCTGTTGTGTTACAGGTGCATTACCAGTCGCTTGTGACGATGGAGTTATGGAAGGAGTATTTGATAAAGCAGCAAATGCATTAGTTCCAACACTTGGAGTAGTTGGTGGTACAGAAGCTAAAGATGGTAAGGCATTAGATCCAGTAGTTGTTCCAGCAGATGGAGCTGCTGATGTAATAGCAGATGTAACAGCATTAGCAACATTTGCAGGAGCTGTTTGATTTGGTGCAGTATTTGTTTCAGGAGTTTCTTCTGGTTCCTCTGTGGCAGGTATATTATTTTCTGGGTTAGCTTGATCTTTTGCTTCTTGTTCTGCTTTTTGAGCTGCAGATTGTATACCTTTTGAATTTAATATTTCATCTGCTATGCTAGTACCAGTATTAGCAGGAGGTTGTGCTAACAAACTTGATTTTGGTGTAGTTACAACAGGAGCACCTATTGCTGCACTACTAATATTTCCAGTTGTAAATTTATTGCTAAGATCTTGCAGATTAAAAGCACCTGTGTATTTACCTATGTCACCTTGATAACCAGACATTCCTGTTTCAAAGTTTTTCTTATTCTCATTAGCAATTTGCTCATATCCATATTTGGATAACAATGCTTGTGTTTCAGATGGAAGACGTTTCATGCCTTCATTTGCTAGCATTTGATTGTATCTAGCTTGCGAAACAGCAGCTGCTGTCTCTGGTCCAACTAAAGCAGTAGCTTGTGCATTCTTTAATGAATTAGCATATGCTTGCTGCGTTTGACCAACATCAAACTTTCCAATGTTTGATGGAACACTGAAGGCTTGTGGTAATGCGCTTAATTGAAAGCCTGTTGTTGGATCATTCGGTATTGGCATAACTAATTATTTACCTCCAAATGGGTTAACAAACGTTGGTATATTGGTTGGTACAGTCGATGTATTACTAGAACCCAAATTATACAATAAATTTGGTGAATTTAATGTAATGTTATTACCCGTATTAAATGGATTAGGCGTATTTGGTGTTTTAGTACCAACCATGTTTCCATAGATATTAGCTGCACCCATTAGTGATCCACCTAATGCACTTTGTGCATTTGCTTGGCTTTGTAATGCATTTGTTAGCAGACCAGTCTTATCAATGTTGAATTGATTCATTTGCTGATTTTGACCAATAGCTGCTGAGGCCAATGCTCCTGGATCCAATCCAGAAGTTGGTAATCCTGCCATTTCTGTTTGTGATAAATTCTGACCAAGACCAATTGCATTGTTAATTTGTCCTTGTGCTGTGAGTCCCAAATTAGCTGCTGCTAATGGACCAGCACCAAACCCACCTGCACCACCTGATGCCATTGCTGAACGTGTTACCGCATTTGATACATCTGGTGTCAATTTACCACCTTGTGCCACTTGTTGTGCTACAAGATTCTGTGTACCAGCACGTGCTGCTGCTGCTTGTGGGAAATATTGTTGTTCTAACTTAATTGAGTTAGCAAGGTTCTGTTGAGCTGCTTGCTGTGCTTGTGTCTGCAATGCATTGAGATCAATTGGCTGATACGTGAGGTTTTGTGCCATCTGACCAGCTTGCTTTGCAGCTGATTGTGCATCCATTGATCCACCAAGAGCTGATCCAATGCCAGCACCAAGGAGACCACCTCCAATGGCACCAACGCTAGCGCCAAGAAGACCAGCACCACCTGCTAGTGCACCACCGATACCTAAGACTGCAGTTCCTACGAAAGCCATTTATTGTTTCTCCTTTAGTTCGATTAGCTTCTTTTGGAAGTCCTCAAGTTGTTTACGCATCTCATGATCACGAAAAGCTGGTGTTTTCACTGTTAATGTTTCTTCTAGTATTTCAATGTTTGTTTCATCTGTTGGATGCACTGTTGCCCAACGCATTGTTTCATGAATGTATAGTATCTTGCGGACACCAGCATTTGATTTAATGATGCATGGTGCTTGTATCTCATGTACAACACCGTCCATTAATACTGATGCACGTCCTGTTAAGATGATATTAAAATGTTCTGTTGTATGCTCTCTGCCGATGATGAATGCACCCTCTGGCATTGTTATCTCACGTAGATATACATGTGGGGCGAAACTGTGATGTAATGGGCAATCAATCTGTGGCAGCTTTAGTAACTCAGCTTCTAGCTTGTTGATATTATCAAGTGAGCAATCAGCATTAGCCAAACGATCACCGTCAGATTGGCTGCGTACTATTGATTGATCTGCTACTTGTAATGACATTTTATTGATATCCACAGAATACAAACCATTTTGCACCTGTTACAGTGCTGGTGTTTTGTAATGATGTTAACACTGTTTCACTATTTGAAATAATTTGTGATACTGTTACCTGTAATGCATTGGTTGATTCATCCAATGTTTCAGTGCTATTACGCAGGTTCTGTACTTCACTTTGTGTGTAGCTTGAGCTAACTGGCAATGCAGCAATAGCACCAACTGCTGGTGATATTGATGTGTTTGATATGCCACTAAATGTACCAACAGGTGGTAATCCACTTAATGCACCAAGGAATGAGAAATTAGGTAAACTACCACCAGAACCAAAAAGGTTTTGCAAATTAGAATTTTGTGCCTGTGTCAAACCAGTAATTGTGCTGATAACACGTCCGTCTAATAGTATCCAACCATTAACTGTATCATCACTTGTGCGGAAAGCTGCTTTAAGATCACCAACTTGTAACTCAGTGATTGGTTGATATACACCATTGTTTGAGTTCCATGTCTCAAAGCGTTGTGTACTAGTATTGTAAAATATTCCTTGGTTACTGTTTGGAGCAGTTGCACCTTGTTGAAAGAAGCTAACATTTTGTGAGATTGATCCACTAATGTACTCACAAACGATTCCCAAGAAATCATTGATATTAACGGCCTGAATATTCACAGGAACTGGTATAGGCGTTAATGTGATTGGGATGGTCGTACTCATGGAATTACTTTATCAATATAAGGTTAAAATAGGCAATGGTTTAAGATGATGGTAACGGTAATTGATAACCCAGTTCTAGATAATGACTTTCAACAGGGGTTATGGCCAGTTTAGAATCACGTGATACTGTGGTATAGCTTGGTATATCACCTTCAACATATTCAGGTGCAGTAACAACTGGTAATATGTGTTGGCCATCTTCTGGTGGCACTACGGCACCTTCAGTGTTATCAGGGTTAGCATCAACGGCTATACGGTAAGCTTTGAGGGCACCAACACCGTTAAATTGAAGTAATAGGCTAAATGCCCTATCTATATCATCTTGGAATTGGCTTTCCACGTTAACAGAGGTGTTTTCCTCAGTTATGCGGTTATCTTTGGACAAGATGTCACGTGTCTGCTTAACAAAATTGATAGCAGGTGTGTTGTTAATGATAGGAAGGTAATCAGGGTTATTCAACAAAATGGACCCAGGGGTGGCGGTGACAGCCGTATCCAATAATTGATGATATTGTCCTCTTAAGCCTTTCCAGTACCCATTAATAGTCAAATTTCCATATATTTCACTCAATAATAGCCTAAAATACCTGAAAACCGAATATGTAAACATTGGATTAGTCATGTTTACATTATGTGCTTTTGTCTCAATGGCCCATGATATTGGGTTATTATTATCACATCTGTTGCCATTAAAACCCTCCCAGATGCGTAATTGACCGTCATAATCAAGAGATAAGCAGTAGTTCCTTATCTTACCATAGATTGACTCTGTTGCCCATTCTATTGGCCTTAAACCCGTCCAAACACCTTGCCAGCCAGTGCCACCAAAGTTTGTAATCGTGTTCAAATAAAAAGCACTAGGGGTAACTAAACGATCCAATACCTGTGTATGACCATTGTATACCTTGCTATTGTATGTTGCTGAATAGCCTGTTGTATTGCTAGCAACTGCTACTGGTACTGACCACCACACATATGAGTCAAAATGACCAGCACATATCTTGGATCTGTCATTACCCATTTGTTGCTTTGAATAGCTCATTTCACTATCAATTGGTGTAATTGATTGTGTTGATGTAACAGTACCTAAGTTATCAAATGCTACAATACCAGTATTTGAATACCAATAAAGTAGACCCATGTGTGTAATCATGGATTTATGTGATACACATCCTGTACCTGAGAATATCTTGCGTACAAAATCAGGTGTTGATGTCCATGAACTACGTTGCTGAACACCAGTGTATATTGTGTAAATTCCATCCTCAGTACCAATAAACATCAGATTTTCTAATGTTCCTGATGTACCACGATCAATCATGCCAGTGATGTTCTTTGGGAATGTGAACACTGGTATATTGGTTAACACTGTTTCTTCAGTAAAATGTAATGGGTCACTTGGATCAGATGCAAACAACTGTGTACCGTTTGATACCCATAATCTGTTACCACTCCATGCCATATATTTGCCGATGCGTGTTTGGTTATATCCATCGGTATATATGATGTTACCTTTGCTATCTAAGGTCCATTGTTTGGTCGGGTTCAGATGATTGCCTGATGTTCCGTCCCAATAACCAGCACGACTCACACCATCTTGTATCATTAGTGTGTTAACTGGTTGTGTAATGAATACTGTGCCATCTTGTATGGTCGCACTGCGTACAGTGTTGCAAACACACATTTGATCCACATTGGTATCAAACAATAACTGCTGCAATTGTCTTGGCGTATCATATGTGCCATCAGCATTAATGTTGGCAATAAATACACCACCACTGATACCATAAACAAATTGTGGACCACCAGTTGTTGGTTGAAATATTGTAAAAAATTGTGGTACTAACTGTAACTGACTATCACTGTTTAACGTCACAACCCAACCAGTATAGGAACCAGTGTTTGATTGTGATGTAACAGTAACTGTTAATAAATTGCTATCATCTTGTGAAACAACTGTACCAACCATGTACTTTGTTGAATCAGTAAGTGATGTTATGGTTATGTTTTCACCATAATTAAAATTACGCAGGTTTTCTACATATAATGTAACTGTACCAGTGGCTAGTGTTACTGTATCACTTGATTGTGATAAATTGACTAACCAATTGTAAAGTGCACCAGTTTGATCAGTTGTTGATAGATCGATCACTGTGTCGTACCCAGGGCGTGTTTGCCATATGCCACCCTTGTTTACCGCATTTTCAGCCCAACGCACTTGTGTATCCTCAATGAACTGTGGGTCCAAGAAGCTATTGACACCACCAGTAAGGCCAGTGATGTCTTTGAAAGTTCTTGTATTAGGTACATTTTGTGCCATGTGAATTGATTATTAACGGTAGTCGGTGCAGTCCATGCCCCAACCTGGTTCAATTTGCAGCTTAAAGTTAGCTGGACCATCTTGTATCAATTGTTGTTCTAGCAACAACTGAAACGCTTTGTTCTCATATGTCTGTCCAAGATCAGTATTGTTTGTTTCCCATAAACGTATGCTCTTCAGCAATAGCAACATTGCTTGTTTTGATGGGAATGGTACCAAATCATTATCATTAACAAGTTTTATCTCGGCACGTCTGTACATGATGCGTACCCACTTACATGCTGCATTAACACGTATGCGTCTGTATTGTGGTTGTGTTTCCTCTGGTGCATAATAACCAAGTGTTTCACCAGCTCCACCTTGTACACCAGCAAATGCAATAAGCTTCACATAACCTTGTGTTACTGGCTTAATGACTCTTGTGATTGTTTTAAATTGTGTAGCAGCTGAATCAGTTGATGCATAACCATTGAGTAATGGTATTTGAACAATATCAAACTTGGTATTGTAATTAGAGTCCATGGTGTCGCCATGAACTTCAATGCTGAGATTGCCTTGGCCATCAGCTGGATTCTCAACAATAGCTGCAAGATAGGACCAACCCTTTGGATCTTGAAAGGTAGCATATTTGCCACGATCATCCCAAACGTAACCAGTGTCAGGTCCTACACCACCATAGCCACCAGCGGTGCCTGCACCCCACTCGGTCCCAGGGCCATTTATGTGGTACTGAAACCATGAGTTTCTAAACTGTGCAGGAAATCCACCAACATTACATGCCAATATTGTACCAACTTCACTTGGTACAGTAACCACACCATTGCAATCACAGCATATATCCATTTGTCCCAAATATGGGTCCCAATTGGTTTTCCATGACACCATATCAATGGCACGTTGGATGTAATCAATGATAACGTCTCTATCATCAATACCCAATATGTCACGAGTCTTGGCAGCAGCAATGATGTCGCCAAGAACTGGTGGTGCTAGGTTTGGTTGGCCATGTGTTAGCATGATAAATTATTCGTTATCTTCGTCTTCTTCAGCTTGTGATTTTGCTTCATATGTTTCGTGTTCTTCGTCTTCCTCTTCTTCTTCCATTGCTTTGGTGTTCTTGCCACCTTTTGTGACACCAGCTTTGTGGGCGAGATCATCAACGAGATCTTCAGCACTGTTGGTTTCTTCGTGTTCTTCTGGTAAACAGATTGTGCGAATCTCAAGTTCAACTGAACATGTTGGCTCTTCACCATCTACTTCATGGATGTGCATTGATTTGCGAACATAGTCCACAAGTACACAACCTTCTTTAGGTAGTTTTTCTAGTCCCTTGATATCACTAATGTATAGTGTTGGATAAAATGTTTTTTCTTTGCCCTTTTTGACTTCATCTAAGCTGGTCATTTTGGGCAAAACTTTGCTCATCTTTTTGCCAACTTCAATGTGCACTGGGAATTCATCGTAGCGTTCTTGTTCTGTCATAATATTTTATGGGGATAGGTTAATCGTTGCCACCAGTCTGCCACCCTGGGGAGTTAATAATGTAAGTACCCGTTCCTTGATAATTGTACACAGACAACTGTGCACCCACTAACAAGAAATTAGCACTTGTTGATAAGTAAATATTAGAACCTTGTGTTAATGGTAATAGTATTGAGTGTGAGTAACCTTGTACCACACCAATACTTGTTGAAGCTGAGTTAGCTAATCCCCAATGGATTGTTGCCACAGTGTTACCAAGACCAACTTGTATATTTAAATCACCATCAATACCGCTGCCAGCTGTTGCAGCACCACCAACCCAAGCAAATTGTATCTTGAAATCGCATATATAGCCACCACTTGAAAATGGTATCTGACCCATGTTAAGGATCTGATTTCCAGTCATTGATGTTATTGTGCCATTATATGGTAATGTTGGATTCCATTGATGACCAGTAAAGTAAGCTAATATTGAACTAGTACCTGCAGGGCCAGTGGCACCTGTTGCACCTGTAATACCATGTAAACCAATTTGTCCTTGTGGACCAGTTGGTCCAGTGACGCCAGTTGATCCCTGTTGCCCACGGTTACCTTGTGGACCTGTAGCACCAGATGGGCCACTAGGACCCTGTGGACCAGCTACAATCGTGGTTACTGGGGTAGGTGGGGTACAGTTGGGACTTGGCCAACTAGTACCATCAGAGCATGAATTACAACCGTTTGACATATTTTTATGGTATCAGTTAAGGGCTTTTGGGGCAATTATTAGGGTATACTTGTTGGTGGATTTGCTGGAGTCAATGGTTCCAGTATTGGTCGACCATTAGCATCAGTCCAACCAGTGTTGATGATATGTGGATCATTGCGTTCAGCTATTACCATCCAATTAACAGTACTTGTAGATGTGCTATCTTGGCATGTTATTGTTAGAACGTTGTTTAATACTGATCCTCTAACACCTGACCAATCTGTTTGATTGGTAACAAATACTTGAACATTTTTGGTTAATGCTACAAATGTTCCTTCTGTCATACCAAAGTGAGCATCTAGATCAACTGTTGCTACACCACCTGATAAAGTAGCAGTTCCACGATATATTAGATCACAATATGGTCCTTCAATAAAGGAGTGTACTAATTGATTTGTGGTCGATTTTGATGGTAATGGATGCGGTATGCGGAATGAACCAGATCCTTTGGATAAAGCACCTGAGAAACTAGCACTACCATCACCATATAGCCATGTGTTGGCTGCTGTGCCATAGGCACCATTGGTGAGACCTAAACCGTAGTTGTTAGTACCACTACCAGAAGCACCATTGGTGTAGATGACAACAGGACCAGGGCCAAAACCTGCCTGTGCATATATCAAACCAGCAAATGTTGCTACTGTATTGGATCCACCAGAATTTCCATTTAATACTACAGAATTACCAGAACCACCATTTACATAAAGATTTGAAAATGATGGAGAACTTGATGTATTTAATGTTTGATTGTAAGCACCAACACCAGTTGCTCCAGTTTGTCCAACAGAACCAGCTGCACCAGTAGCTCCAGTTACACCAGTAACACCTGTTACACCTGTAACACCTGTAGAACCTTGTGTTCCACCAATACTAATATTCCATGATGTATAAGTGCCTGAACCTGATGTAAGAGTAACATTAATTACTAATGATGTGGATGAATATGAAGTAACAGTACCCTCCATCCAATTTGTTGTACCACTTGAATAAACTGCTCTAACATATGCTCCTGTTTGATATGCTAAATTTGCTTGTGTGGTAAATGTCTTTGAACCAGTACCAATTGTATTACTTGTTGTCGAAGTTGCATAATAACCAGCACCAGTTGGACCTGTAGGACCAGTTGGACCAGTAGGTCCCGTTGGACCAGTTGCACCTGAAGGACCAGTAGGACCACTTAATCCTGATGGTCCTGTTACACCTTGAATTCCTGTTGGCCCTGTTACACCTGTTAATCCTTGAGGTCCTTGAATACCAGCGATCGACAATAACCAATTACTATATGTGCCACTACCTGATATTAAACTTACATTAACAATTAATGTGGTCGATGAATATGAAGTGACTTGGCCTTCTAACCATATTGATGTATTTGATGCATATATGATTCTTATTTGCGAACCAACAGCATAAGCTAAGTTAGCTTGTGTAGTTAATGTAACTGATCCAGTTGATAAACCAATACTAGTTGTGGAAGTACCATAATAACTAGGACCAGTTGATCCAGTTGAACCAGTAATACCTGCAATACCAGTTGCTCCTGTTGGTCCAGTAATTCCAGTTACACCTATTACACCAGTAGCACCTGTTACACCTTGTAATCCTTGTGCACCAGTAGGACCAGTACCACCAATTAAACCTTGTGACCCAGTTGCTCCAGTTGATCCAATACCACTAACTCCTTGTAATCCTTGCGGACCAGTTGGTCCAGTAGATCCAATTGGTCCTGTTACTCCAGTTGGACCTGTAGATCCTTGATTACCACCTGCTCCTTGTATTCCTGTTGGTCCCATTGCACCAGTGGCTCCAGTTGAGCCAGCACCAGTAGCACCAGCAGGACCAGTAGCTCCAGTAGGTCCAGTTACGCCAGTATATCCTTGTGGGCCAGTTGCACCTGTTGCACCGCTAGCACCATAAACACCAGTAATACCTGTGGCACCAATTGGTCCAGTGGCTCCAGTGGAACCTGCACCAGTTGCACCAGTGGCACCTGTTGCACCAATTGTGGCAGCAGGACCAGGGGCACCTTGAGCACCAGTAGCTCCAACTGGTCCTGTGGCTCCTGTATAACCAACACCACTTGCACCAGTAGCTCCAGTAATGCCTTGCAATCCTTGCAAACCACTAGCACCAGTAGCACCAGTGCCACCAACATTTGCAGCAGCTCCTGCAGGACCTTGTGGACCTGTTTGGCCGATTGGTCCTACGGGACCAGTTGCACCAGATGGACCAGCAGGACCAGCAATAAATGTGGTCACAGGTACTGGTGGTGTACAAGTGAAGTCTTGCCACGAATCTGAACATGAATTGCAACCTGTAGATGACATATGATTAAATTATTGTTCTATTTGCATTACAAAATTAGATGCAGAACTATTTTGTATTGTAAGTGAAGAACCACTGTTTTGATATACTGTTACATAGAAACGAGAAGGATTTCCTGATGCGTTAAGATCAATTAAACCAGTACTCATTGTTATGTAATTACCAGTACTATTATTTGGACCTGTATATGCTGCATATAAATTACCAGTATTATCCCATATTCCAAGTGTAAGAACTCCTCCACCTGAATTTCCAGATATATTAATTGAAGCTGTTAAACGTATTCTTTTAAGAGAAAAAAGTGATGGTACGTAAATGTAAGGTGATTCACTTCCTAAAGTACTGTTATTTGTGTGCCAAAAACCATTAGTAGGTGTTATTGTTATACTTGTATCACCAGCATAACCACTACCTGATCCTACCACATTAAATGATGAAATAGAACCATATAACAAGTTTGCAGTTACATTACCTCCTGTTGAACCAGAATCGCCATTAACACTAATTGTAGGTGATAATATAAAATTGCTTCCACCTTCTAAGACATTAACAGATGTAATTGAACCACCTGAAACATTTACTAATCCAACTGCTGTATTAAGTTTTCCATCATCATATACCACATTGTTCCATGATACTTGAGTTAAAGAACTATCATTAACAGTTTGAGTACCGTTAATCATATTTAAATAACAACCTTTTCCTGTCCACAAATCAGTATAATTAGATGACCCGTTATCAATTAAACCTGTAGAAAATAAACCATTAGATTTTATGTAACATTGTGAACAACCAGAATCTATTTTCATTGGGACTGCACCACCAAACAAACATCCTGTAGCTACAATATTTCTACTACTATTTGTTACATATATTGAACGAGCTATATGTTGCTGATTAGTAAAATCAACATTGCTTATCATTATACCATTACTGTTGCTAATATAAATTTGATTGGATCCACCATCTTGTAAGATTTGTCCTCCAGTCATATATCCTGCACCTAAATGATTTTCGATATGAATAGTTTCACGTGTTGTTACTTTACCACTATTTCCATTATCAAATAGAAAATTTGTTAAATACATTGTTGAACCAATATTATTAATAGAGCTATTGGTTTGTACCGTAAGAATGTTATCAATTTGAATTCCTTGTGATGTAAATGTAGGTTGAGTTATATTTACACCATAGTTAAAAAATTCAATAGTGACATTGCTTAATTTACAATTAACGCAATCTGTAATAGCAAATCCTGATCCTGATCCTAATCCACTCGATGTTGGAGGTAATGAATTAGTAGAACCACAAACATAAGTATTTAAAATAGTGACATGCCATCCGTTGTTAATGACAATACCGTTTGTCCAACCATATATAGGACTTACACCAATATTACCTGTAATCATAACATTATCTATTAATGTTATATCTCTGCTTTCAATTGATTCAGAATGTCCGTTGTTTATTGAAATTGCTGTTCCACACGCTGCATTATTTCCATACAACGAAAAATCGCAAAATTCTATTCCTACATTATATGAATCAGGTGTTCCTAAATAACAATCAAAACCATCAGTTCCAGAGCTTTGAATAATAATAGTATTTGATTTTCCGCAACCCATTATTCTTACACGACCAGTATATCTACTTGCTGATGTTCCAACATTGATCATTGTTGTTATATTAAAAGTACCTGATGGTATTAACAATGTTCCATTAACATCCATTGCTGCATTTACTGCAGCTTGTAACTGAGAATTGTTATCTGTGTTGCTTGATGATACGCCATAGTCTTCTGCATAGATATATGGGTCATTACCCCAAACAACAGTGCTTGCATTATTGGTTATTAATCTTTGTCCAATTGTTCCAGGAGAAGTACCAGCTGCACCTGTTGGACCAACTGCACCAGTAACTCCAGTTTGACCTTTGTCTCCTGTTGGACCTTTATCGCCAGTAGGTCCTTTATCTCCTGTTGGCCCATTTGCACCAGTAATTCCTTGTGGACCCTGTGGACCAGTAATACCTTGTGGACCTTGAGCACCAGTTATGCCAACTGCACCTGTTTGACCAATTGCACCTTGATTACCACTTGGTCCTTGTGGACCAGAAATTCCTTGAGGACCTTGTGGACCAGAAATTCCTTGTGGACCTTGTGGACCAGTAATTCCTTGAACACCAGTTATTCCCTGTGCTCCTTGAACGCCAGTAGCTCCAGTTGCTCCTTGTATACCAGCAGATCCTGTGGCTCCTGTAGCACCTGTACCGCCACCGCTACCACCAGCACCAGTTGGACCAGTTGCTCCTTGTGGTCCTTGTGCACCTGATGGACCAAAAATATTAGCAACAGCTGTTGCACCCCATACACCTAATGCATGTTGATATACGTTACCATTAACTTTATCTAAATAAAAATCACCATTAACACCTGTTGGATTTGGATATCCTGAACCCACATACCATACCGATCCACTTGGTCCTTGAATTCCAGTAACTCCTGTTGGGCCAGTTTGTCCGATTGGGCCTGTTTGACCAATTGATCCAGATGGTCCTGTTGGACCCGATGCACCAACACCAGTGGCACCTGCTGGACCTTGAACACCAGTAGAACCAGTAGCACCTTGCGTGCTAGCTGGACCAGGGGCACCTGTGGCACCTGCAGGTCCTGTTGCTCCTGTGTATCCAATTGGACCTGTTGGACCAGTGGCTCCAGTAACACCTGCACCCGTTGCTCCCTGTGGACCAATAGCGCCTGTAGCACCTGTACCACCATTACCACTACCACCACTACCATTAGCACCAGCTGGACCTGCTGGTCCTTGTGGACCCATTGGACCAGTTGCACCCGTTGCACCCAATGTGCTTTCGGCAGTTGTGGTGATTGGTTGGGTTACTGTGTTAATTACGGGTGTAGCCATGCGAACAAGGAATTTCCAAAGTTTACGAATTAGATTCAAAGATTAGTTGAATTGATATGTTTGGTGTTACTGCTGTCTTACCATGAGAATCTGTTACTGTGCAATTCCATACTGCATTCATTGTGGTCGAAACCGATGATGATGCTGACCATACAGAATAGTTATCTGACGTGTGACTAATTGCTGGTGTTGAAGAACCTGATACACGTGCCCATGTATATGTATATGGTGATGTACCACCATTAGCTGTAACAAATACTTGTGAACTTACACATGCAGTTGAACCATGATAAATAATTACATCACCAAATGCCGTTGTTGAATTAACATCAGCAGTTAATGCTGCGTTTAATGTACCAACAAATGCTGTATTAAATGGCTTCATCTTAATATGCCCATGCTGCTGATATACCTAGATCAGTTGTAGTCCATGCAGTTAATGCTAATAAGCATGATGTTGATGGAGCGATCGTTGTTGGCGCACCAACACTTGAGGGATACCATGTCCAACTTGATGGGAATGTAAGATTACGTGTACTTGTATCAGATGTTACTCTAATTAACAGCGACTGTCCTTGGCGAATATTTGATGTAGTAAATGTCACATCACCAGTTAACTGTACTTGCTGCATATCACCTTGGCTAAAATCAATGTTGGTGGTAGCACCATAAGTCATTGTTTTAACGGTATTTGAGAAAATATTGGCAGAATATGATAATGGCCCAGTAATGTTGCTTGATAAACCAATTGTATAAACCGCACCAGTAGATGTTACATTTACTTGATTTGCTTGGCCTAATATTGTTGGTACTGGACCAGTTTGACCAGTTGGTCCCATTGGACCAGTTGGACCAGATGGACCACCTGCTGGACCTGTAGCACCAGTATGTCCTATTATGCCTGATGCACCTGTAGCACCTGCTGGTCCCTGTGGCCCTAATGCTCCAGAAGCACCTGTTGGACCCTGTGGTCCTGTTGGACCATATGCACCAGTAGCACCAATTGGACCCGTAGGTCCTGTTAAACCGATTGATCCCTGTAAGCCTGTGGCTCCAGTTGACCCTGTAGGGCCTGTAGAACCTGCACCAGTGGCTCCTGTTGGTCCAATAGGGCCAGTGGGTCCACTTGGACCTGATGGGCCACCATTTGGACCTATTGGCCCTTGGGGACCTGATACACCTGTAGCACCCACAACACCCTTAAATAGGTATGCAACTGTCGGTGGGATTATACAATTATTGTCCATGTTTTTATAATACGGTTAAGTTAACGGTGGCGCAATCCTATTAAGATAGATAGACTTAGGATACATGCGTGTCGAAATAATGATGGTTACATACCGTAAGGATTACGAGTTTGCTGAGTATACTTTACGTACAGTTAAGAAGTTTGGAAGTGGTTATAGTGGAATCACTTTAGTTGTGGAATATGGTGATAGGGAAATGTTCCAAGTGTTAGCTGACAAATATGGCTGCACTTTGCGTCATTATTTGCCCATGGCTGGTAAAGAGTTCCTACACCACATGATAGCCAAATGTGAGGCTGATTTATGGTGTCCCAAGGGCACTGAGGCAGTAATGCACATTGATTCAGACTGTATATTTGGCGAACCGTTCAATATGGAGACATTTATCCATGATGGTAAACCATTGCTAGTCAGGGAGCATTTTGATGATTTTAAGCATCATACCAATCGTATCAAATGGCGCACTAACATACAAAAAAACCTTGGTTTTGATTGTGAATGGGAATGCATGGTGAGACACCCAGCAGTGTACTTAATTGATATGTATCGCAGATTCAGGAATCACATTGAGGATCTGCATGGTTACCCATTTACGGCATACACATTATTACAAAGAAATGAGTATCCACAGACATTCTCAGAGTTTCCTGATATGGGTGCGTTCATATTGAAGTTTGATGCACACAAGTATAGGATTGTAACTGTGGCACCCACCCCTGGTTCCTTTTGGGCTGATCCCAAGTGGAAACAATTTGGTCTTGAGCCAATGCCTCGCAACGACCGTTTTGAACCCATTGGTGAGCGTCCATACACAGTTATCTATGACATGGACACAAACCCTGTTAAGGGTGATTTAATCAACCCTATACGTTACTTTTGGTCGAGACGTGGTGTTACCCCTGAATACAGACAACAAATTGAAGCAATGCTTAAGGATTAACAGTCTTTAAGTACTGCTCAATTATTGGTATCTTGTTAACAGTTCCTGATACATTCTTACATGCTTTGTAAGAGAAATGTACCAAATGGCTTTCTGCCCAACGACCAATGCTCCATGCACCAACAAGATTGGTTCTACGGATCCAGAATGCATCAGATTCTTTAAGGATGATTTCCTTATCTGTTGGCATCTTTAGATTGGTACTGTAATCATGTTCTCTAATAGCTTCTATTAGGAACTTTAATCCTTCACGATCAGCTGTAACCGCACTGATTTCACCATTTTCTAAGAAGTTAACTGCTTCAGCTTTTGGCAGATCATCGGTTGTAAACTGTGAGTTAGGAAACACATCATATTCTGTGTAGAAACCTGCACCAGAATAATCAAATGCTAACCATCTGTAAAACTTAGCTAACTGTGTCTTACGGTTACCATCTGTTTTAAGATTCTTTAATGTAGCTTTGAGTGCTTGATACTCAGGATGCTTTGTTGCGTCCCATTCTGTTAACACTACTGGATTATAACCAAAACGTGTCCATGTCTTTTTCCATAGTTCCAATACTTGTTGCTGTGCATTAGGATTGTTATCTGGATCAACATCAAAATATGTCATGATGGTTTTTAACTTAACTGGTAAATCAACTGTACCACCTTTGATGTACTTATTGCGTATGCCAATCAATGCTGACATATCTTTGACACCATGTAAGAATACTGGTTTTTCACCATTCTTGCGGATACTTTCAAGATCACTTTCGCTAATGGTTTTACGATTAAAATCCATTAACATAGCATTGGTATCTTTGGCTATTGGTAAGATTCTGTTAGCATGATAAATGTCATAGGCAGAAGCTGCTGGTCCACCAATCATGTTCATGCCACCTGCACGTTGCCAGAAATCACTGGAGTAAAGAGCAGCACCATTCAGGTGTTGACCAGGGTTGACTGGCACAACATGACCAACTGCAAATTTGCCATCATTGTATGCTTCACCAAACTCTTCAAGCAGTCTGTCAATCCACCCAGGGGACAGTGGCACACAGTCAGCTTCCATATTCAGGAATGCATAGTAATCTGTTTGCCATTCAGAATTATTCATACGTTCCAACAAATCATAAAACATCTCATTTGGACCATATGGATAACCCACAGCATTCATGCGTCTGCATTTTAGCTGCTTACATTTTTCAAACTTATCTGTCATCTTATCAATTAATAGATTTGGCATTTGCTCTGCATCATAACGTCTGAAAAACAATATGTCTGCTTTCTCATTACGTTTTGGTTCCAAGTCAGCAATTAATTCTGATAACGTCTTTGCCATTAATCTATCACCGTCATAATAGTTGATAACTATTAGTAATTTGCGTGCTGGCTTTTTAGTAGTCATTAGTATGATGGCACGAATGCCTTTTTCTTGTTAGTGTTATGGTAAGTGTATCCGACTGGTCCCAAATGTAATGGCATCACTGCCATGTCTACATATGCTTGATGACCAGCTTGTTTTGCTCTGTAACAAAATGATGTGTCCTCAGAATGTTCATCATCAATGTGATTAAAGAAATTGTACTTATAGCCAAAACGTTGTGCATACGCAGTATTCGTTACAGCAATATTAGGTACTTTTTCGATGATATCTGTGAAAACCTTTCTGTGCACCAAAGTGCAACCAAAGCCGATCCAGTCTGTTGAATTAACAGCGTTACGTGGACCTGAATGTGCAGCATCATTTGCGATATTAGATGCATATGCTTCTTTAAATTGTGCTACACCTGTTGAACTGCGACCAAAGTAGCAACCACCAACAAGTGTACGATTGGTCTGCATTAAACGTGCTATTGGATTAATGTTAATGAAACCAACTGGAAATGTAGGATTGTCAGCCAATGTGCGGTAATAGTTAACATCACCATGTGGCAAAACTGTGTCATCATCTATCCAAAATGAGTAATCACAATTGCTATCAAGGAACCATTGAGCACAGTTGTTCCTTGAACGCACATATGAGTTGTCAGCTACAGTATAAAACTGCATCTTATCTTTCTCATACAATGTGGTAATTGCTTTCAATACACCAATGTGAATTGGTCTAATTGATGGCATAAGTATTGCCACACGTTTGCCAGCAGGAAATTCATAAGGAGCCAATGTTTCTGGTTCTTGTGCTGCATGACCAAAAAACATATCTGGTTCCTTTTCAAGCATAGCTTGTAATGCATCAAATGGAACATTTTTGCTTTGGCTCCATGTAGCAACAGTGCTAGCTGATTTGCCTGTTATTGCAGCAGATTCTTGAAGTCCGTATTTGTTTACGAAATCATTTACTGCTTTTTTGATGTCTAAGCTCATTAACCTTTATTGTTAAATGCTTCTGCTGCTGCTGCATCAATTAGGTCTTCAAAACCATCACCCATATTTATTTCTTTCTTAGGTGCTGCTGCTGGTTTTGATGTTCCAATTGTCTTTGATACTGAGCCAGCTTTCTTCATGTTATTGATCTGTGCTCTTAGTGTCTCAATTTCCTTATTAGCATTCTGCAACTGATTAGCTAATTTTGGTGCAATGTGATCACGATACAAGATACCAGTACGTGCTGCTATTTGTGCATCAAGTGCTGTTGCTGTTTCCTTCTTGATTGTTTCACCATACTTAAGTGCAACTTCATTAAACTCTTTGATAGCTGTTTCTTTTTGCTTACGTATTGCTGGTGCATCTGTATCAAGCACATCAGCTGGTTTCTTTAAGAAGTCCCATTTGCTAACATGCGTTTGAAATTCATTTGCTAGACGTTTTTCTGCTTCAGCTACTGATGCCTTTTGTTGCTCTTCTTGTGCTTTATTACGTTGTTCGTAATTATTGCGCCAATCAGTGATTTCACGTTCCTTGTCTTTACCAAGACGCATGTTTTCACGTAAACGCTCACGAATAGCTTCAGCTGTATCAGGATCAGCATCATATTGCTTACCATCAGCACCTTTACCTGTTTCTAATGTATCAAGATATGGTTTTAGATTAGCTAATGTAACACCACTCTTCTTTAAGCGATCTGCATGCTCTTGTGGCAATCCTGCATCAGTAAGTGTTTTAATAATGCTATCATTGTTACTTGTAATAACATTATCATACTTGTTGATGATTGCTGGATCAGCATTTGCATCAAACTGACGAATCTTATCACGTAACTGTTGTAGCTCATCTTGCAGTTCTTTTGGTACTGCATTTGTTTTTGTTTTCTCTAGCTCTTCACGTGCTGCTTTAAGTTCATTAGCAATCTTTTCACGTTCTGCACGTTCTTTTGCAGCGATTCCTTTAACCTCATTAAAAAGCTTTTTGGTTTTTGGTGAGGAATGTGGATCGATCTTTTTTTCAAGCTCTGCAATCTCAGCAATTTCTTCTGCTTTGGTTGGCTCTTTAACCTCTTCTTTGACTGGCTCAACTTTGGCTTCTTTTGGTTGCTCATCTTTGATTTTCTCTTTTGATTCTTCTGCAGGTTTAGTTTCTGGCTCATCATCTTTGATGCCAGCTTCTTCTTTAGCATTTTCTGCTGCTATTTCGTCTTTTTGTTTCTTAGCAACAATGTCATTTTGTATCTTGTCAATGTTGCTATCCCAATCAATTGGGCTAAATGGTTCATTAGCCTGCACTTTGCCAACACCTAGCTCTTCTGGTGTCGCTTGTTCACTAAGTTCAACTTGTGGCTCTTGCTGTACTACTTCGTTTTCAACTAATGGCTCGTTTTCAACGTCTTGTGTATCCATAAATTATATGGACAAACAATCTAATTTGTTTAATATAACGTCAAGCCTAATTTTAATTATATCAGTCCTCTGGACTCAATAGTATCTGCTCTTGGTCAAGCTTTGGCTCAAAAGCTTCTTCATGTACAATGTTTAGCAGGTTATCAATAGCCAATTCATAGCCCTCACGTAGCTTTGCTTGTGCTGCTATTACATGAATATCAGATGTACTGCCTGCATACTCAGGTGTACGTGCTTTTACCACTGCTAATAGTTCCTTAAATGGTACAGTATCTAGCATTTTGATGACCTCTAGTTTGAAGCCATCATTAAGAACGTATTTATTGCTCATTGTCGTTATTATTCAACCCCAGGTGGCCTGTAGTAAGCCCTCTTCTGTCTCTGTTCAATCTCATTTGGAGCATTTTGTCCAGCAGCTTGTGCTAAACCAGCCTGTATTGATTTAACATCAGGGCCACCCACCTTTTCTCCACCATGCATTCCCTTTGGTGGCGCACTAACACCCTGTGTCACATTAGGTGGTACTGGTGGCAATGGAGCAGATTGTATTGAATGTACATCTTCAGGTGATGCACCAGCTTGTACTGCCTGTGCAGCCATTGCTTGTTGTGCATGAATCTGTACAGCTTGAGCAAACTGAGCCTTAAATCTCTTGTAGAACTCATTCATTTCCTTGAATTGTGGGTTCTGACTTGGATTACCTTGAGCTAAGTATGCTTGTAAGTGATCACCAAAGTGATTTACCAGTAATTCAGTAGGTTTGAATGCTTGTTCCATTGTAGCCATGTTACTTAATGCCTGTCCTGCTTGCATTAGAGCCTGCATACAGACTGTAGCGTGTGCTAAGTGGTTATCTCTTGGTGAAATTGGCACAGGAAGCTGTAAAGCTTTCATTGTGGTAATTTCACTTAACTGCATACGTGTAGCTTCTGCAGTAATTGTTTGATCTGGCATATCAATAACCAAGGCTTTAGCCACGTCTGGACCAGCAAGAGCCTCAACATTGCGCTTAATAAGCTCTGTTTGGTTAATGTTAGGATTACCTTGATACATTTTGCCAACTGCTAACACACCTTGAGCTACAATTGCGTCATCTGTATGAGCATAGCCTGATGTTGGTGCAGCACGTAGTGATTTGATTTCTGTTTCTGATAAACCATCAATGAACATATTAACCAATGTGCGAATTGGCATATTGGATTCATCATTATTACCAATAAGTTTGTTAATCGTCTTTTCTACATCAGATGGTTCAAGATTATCTTGATTTACAAACTGTGTTGTTAGCTCTTTAAAGTATCTCTTTGCAGCATCGATATTATCGTCTGAGAATGCACGCATTTGCATGGTCTGAACCAATTGGGAGAATTGATCTCTCCAGCGTGTTTCAGTAATGTCCATGTTCTCTTGCTCACGTTGTGCATCTTGTGAGGCTTCTGTTGCTGTGATTGGCTGACCACCTTCACCTGTATTAGGTGTGATGTAAGCACCAGCTGCTTGTTCCATGTAATTGGTCAAGCGTTGATCAAGTGCTGCATACATTTCACCATCTGCTGAGAATCTTTGTTGGTCGACCTCAATGCTCTTATCAATAACAACAAATGGAGCATGAACGACTGGTTGCAGTTTATTGCGAGCTGCTGAGTCTGCCTTGAGGATTACCAAAGATGACATGTGGATGTTATCCACCATCTTGTTACGGATACGTTCTGCAATACGGACAGAGCCAATGATCATACGACCAATGCCCTTACTGGAGTGCAGGTGTCCGTTCCCTGGTTGGAAACTGAACAGCGTCACCACATCATTCATGCTTGGATATATCTTCTCAGAGAATCGTAGCAACTTGCCATTATCTCTCAGCAGTATCCAAAATGACACTTTTCCATCGTATTCCCTGTTCCACAATAAGTATGTCTTAATAACACGTGGACCAGATACTGAATACGTTAAACCAAGCACACCATCACTAATAAATTCAGCAAATTTACGGAACTCCGTAACCATCATGTCTTCACGAGGATTCTTAACCTCAGACATATTACATGCTTCAATACAATTTTGCATGTTGAAGCCCATTTCTTCAGCTTCTTTTTCATCCTTGATCATATCAATGAACTCATGAAGCAAGAAATCCTGTTTAATTACATGGAACTGTAGCTCATCAGCATATTGTGTAGCCTCATCAGGTACGTATGCCACGTCCTGTTTAAACATACGAGGGGTCCATGTATAAGGGTCTAAAAAGTCAGCAAAGGCATAACCATGCAGTACTGTTTCACGTGCTAATGCTGGCACAAATGTTGAGTACTTCTTCCAACCCTGTATCATACGAGTTGTATGTATGTCGAAAAGATCACTTTTCTTCTTCCAATCAGGCCATGTGGTAGGAAGTGATGAACGGGTTAGATAAATCTGAGATGTAATGGCATTAACAAAACGCAGTGTCTTGCGATCAACAATACCAGCAAGAATACCTGTATTTGTATTGGACTGCCAGCTATTAGCTTTTTCTATCTGTTCAGCTTGTGAGAATGGTGCCTGACCTGAATACTCTAACTCCATCATTGTGGCACGTTGTGATCTCGTTTTGTTGGCCGATTCTGTTGATTTACAGAGGTTCCAAGCCTGATCCGTGGTTCTGATACTCCTTGCGTCAGTATCGAGCTTTAAATTGGGTCTTTGACCGCTTACTGGTGGTGCCTCAATAGTAACAACACCCGAAACATTGGGATACTTGTTTGGAGGTAGGGTGGTATCTTGAGGTGCTGTAGAAGCCATATGATGTAATATATCAAAGAGTTAGACTTTAGGCCAACGTCCTATTGGACAGTTTTCTGTCCTTAAAAGTGCTTTTATGTGGATGTAACAGGTGCATTGATTGCATTGTCCATCATTATGATAATCACATGTATAACAACGGCTCAGTCTTCTGTCCGCTTCTTGTGAAGTAACAAATACATCTTCTTTATTGAAGAATGCTTTAATTGATCGCCATAATGCTTTAGCAAATAGCACAGGTGTATTCCATTTAATAATCATGCAACCATGTTAAAATCAACAAGATATATTAAACCTTTGCCACTAACTACTGCATAATCACCATAAGTAACAATAAGACCTTTGTTAACAAGTGAATCAAAGGTATCTTTAGGTACTTGATGATTCTTAGTAACCTTAAGGAATTTGCTTAATGAGTTTAGTATAATTGCTGGACCGTTTGTTAATAATGCAGGTGCAACTGGTTCAGTAGCAGGCTGCATTGTATAGCTTACATTATTTGTATCTGTTGGTGGTTCAGGTATTGGTGGCAACGTGGGCACATCATTTAATGGTGATGGCGGTGAACCTGCTCGTTTTGGAATCATAATTTAATATCTACTTGAAAGATATTCTTGTTAACAGTTTGTGTTATTGGAACTGGTACTGACCATTCACTTTCAACTTTTTCTTCACCAGTTGTTTTGTCTTTGGTGTGATGAACAACAATTAGTTTACCTTCACGTTTCTCAATACCTTCTTTTTCCAATATTGGCATTACAAACAATACATTGTCTTTGCCGTCTACTAGTGTGCATGGGCATTTGTTAGCAACTATGTTAGCATCAGACTGTGTAAATGTTAATACTGGTGCACATAGTATCTGTGCTGGCTTTGCTTTTTCTTTTATACTCATACAATTGATTCAATTTTATAATTCAAACCACCAGTTTCTTTGTTAAACTTATCCCATGCTTTTTGTGCCTCTTCTCCATGTGTTGATGGATTTGGTAGCACATAACGTTTACCATCTTTATAGACATACTTTACGTGACCATGCTCACGTTTGCGATTAGCAAATACGGCATCATAGTTTTCAAGAAACCGTTCACTGTTTTTGCATTTTTGCCCTTCACGTGACCAAGAATCCTTGGTCATCCCTAATGGTTTAGGATTGGGGATTTGCATCGTAGCTTGATAATGCTTGTGAAGTTGGAGCAGTAGAAACAGTGTTGCTCTTTTTTCCTTTTTTGAAAGCTGCAGTTACTGGTTTGTTTTTGGATGGATCTTTTGGACCAACACGTTCAGGAAGTTTTTTGACACTTGGTGTCTTGCTTGCAAATTCTTTTGCAACATTTGGTTCCTGTGAAAATAAATAACGAGCTTGAGCTTTGGAGCGGAATGGTGACATGGTATTATGTGGTTAAATTATTAAGCCAGCAGTTCTGGGGTAGCATTGCTTTTGTTTCAGCAGTCATTTGAAAAGCTGAATCTGGCAAATGAACCGCTGTCTTAATGTCAAACCCATTTATAACACAACCCATAACATCATCGTCAAGCGCAATTTTACGTAACTGCCTTAATCTGACCAATACGGCATCGGTTGATTTCATACAAGGTACACAATCCTTACGCCATCCTTTGTTAAATGGACATGTAATGCATGTCTTAACTCTATCTTCAGCTGTTTTTTGATCTACTAGGCTATAACCACCAGCTGGCATGTTTCTTAACATGATTGCTCCCCATGCATTAACATGCTTATACATGTTTTGATTCTTTGTCATAGCTGCTTGTTCACGTGGCTCTGTTTGGCAGAATGTTGGCCAATTTGAACAAATAAAGTTATCAATATCACGTTCAGGATCACCAACTGGTATGCCATTTTGTGTACGCCAGTCACCAAGTGCTTTTACTAACAAATCAAAAGTACCAGCACGTAATGTAACTAGATCATTAACAACATAATGATACCCATTTGGTGGAATTATTCCTGCGTTAGCTTTCATAATTAATCTTTATTAATATTCAGTCCTTGGGGCAATGTATTGTTAAAACCAAGATCAATTGGTGTACCGAACTTTACGCTAAAGCTATCTGCATAGTCAGTAATTGTACCCTCGTCTTCTAATGGTTGTGTGTCGGGTGATTGTGGTCTGATGGCCATTGAGATGCGTGCGCATTGTACGAGCATGGTAAATGCGTCAGCTCTATCTGGCGACTTGTTTCCTCGTGCCTTATACACATCCTTGCTTTCCACTTGAAGTAACTTACCTTTGCCAGCAGGAGAACCACCACGTCTATCAACCAGTTCTTGTAAAGTATCCTGATCAACTCCTTTGCCGACTTTAAGGTATTCATACTCAAAGAATCTGCCTGTAGCATACCATATTTCTGACCTGATGCCATCATATAGTTGAAAAGGAGCTTTTGTGTCTTCTTCGCATATGAGTACATCAGTAGCTTTTTCAGCATAGTTGATACCCATAATTGAAACTGGATCAGCTGTACCACGTGGATTAACTACATTTTGTATCTTTGTTAACCATTGTCTACGTATAGCATCATGCACACCTTGACCAATACCAGTGCGATCAATTGCAAAGTTGCTTGGCATAACACCAAGGTCTTTTAATCGATCCATAATTGAATCAGCTAGTTCCTGTGTATCACCACGAGGCAATACACCCACTGCATCAATTTGCACACGCATTGCTGGTGTGTCTAATTTGATTACTTCATCATTATATGTGCGATATGCTACAGCATGACCTACACGACCTGTTGCCATGGTTGGTAAGTCACCAGTGAATGCAGGATCTACAGAAGCAATGGTAACACTACCACCATCAAAGATCCATTCACCATATGCACGATCAACCCAATGCTTTTGTATAATGGCGGTTTTGTTACCTCTTGGTGGAAACATGCCATATACTTCTGACCACATCATTGGATGATCAGGATCACCACTGTATTGCTTAAGTTTCATCTTATACCCATTGTGGGTAAAGAAACGTTTGTGAATATCAGCCTTGTGGATCACGTTTTCTGACTTCATTGCATTCAAACGAACACAATGCCAACCAGTACTACCTTCCCATGTGTCTTGATCGGACATCATGGTTTGTATGTTATCCCAACCTTGTTCAGGAACACAGTTCTTTCCGTATTCACTAAACACATCTTTGGGATTTGCTGCCATTACAATCTTGGTATGCTCAATATCACCTTCTTCCATTGAGGAATACAAATTAGGTATTTCCTCAAATGCATTGGTGGGTACTTCTTGAGCTTCATCGATAAGTAAACGTGAACGTGATGATGAACCAAAGAGTGGATGCTTGGGACGTGGTTTAATTTTGGCACCTTTTATGGCACCACGTGCTTGATCACCACGTGCAATGGTAAGAATGAAGATACCCATACCACCACGTTTGCCATTCTCAGTGGCAATCGACTCACTGTCCGCTTTCCCTGGCAGTGGTATGACGGCATTCTGATACATACGCTGCATATCACCAAACAAGTTTTTCTTAACGTGCTCTTCTTTGGTCGACATCACACGTACTAGTGTCCAATCAGGATCCAGTATCCAATCTAGTAACATCCAAGCAGAAGCAGAGTAAGTTTTACCCATGGATGCTGCTCCAAGTATGTTAACAAGATGGTGATTCTTGATACCATGCCACACCATTTGTACTGATCGTGGTTCTGACGTAAATGTTTCAGGTCCCCATAGCAATGTAGCAGCTGATTCATAATCACGTCTCATTAAAAACATTTGTAGGTACGCAAATGCTACACTGTACAGATCTTTTTCTGTAGTGATCTGTATTTGTTTTTCACTTTTCTGCAATAACTCAACGAAGCTTTGGTCCTCTAGTATTAGAGCCACTGCGTCTGTCAAATCCTTGAAACGGTTTGAGTTGTGTGGGTCTTTCGCACGCTCCAAGATCTCGTTTATTGAACTTAGATGTAGTTTTTCTTCCTTTGTCATTCTGTAACCTTATGAATGTTGGGCTTGCGTCCTCTGCTGCCTGCTTTCCATTCCTTAAAGCCAATTTTTTCCCTCGCCCTTTGCGTTTCAATCGCCTGACAAGCATCACACCTTTGCGCATATAGGTTTCTAGCAGCTCCACACCTAACGCATTTGCCCTCAGCAAGGCGTTTGTTTTGCCAAATACGCTGCCTAGATAATTTTTTAGGCTTTTCCACATGTTTTTCATTCTCCATCTGTACCTTTCTTATCAGTATTAATTTCTATTACGTTAGTGACGTCTTTTTCTGTCTTCTTGTTTTGTATTGTGCTGATCATTATGTTTAATTTGGTCAATTGACTCAAATTTTCTGCTGTTGATTCAGCATTTAACATTTTTGCAGGTGTTAATAAGCCAATACTGTTAACATCTTTGGCCATTTGCATGAAACCTTTGCTGACTTCATTCATTAAAAACAGTTTTTTCTCCAAAAGTTTGTCACGCTTTGGTTTATTTTTGACATTTCCATGATCATCTTTGTCTAATTCATCATCTGGCACATCATCAGGGTCTTCTGGTAGCAAACTAATCTTTTGTGCGAGGCTTATGTATTGATTACTTAGATGCTGTGTAACTGTATCAACAGTATTAATGATACGTTCATCAAGTATTTTAACTTTGTTAAGTCTACGTTCATTTTGTGCAGTAGTTAACAAGTTGCTACTATTAAGACGTAACTGTTCCCAACTATTTTCTTGTGCATGTTTTACCAAATGTGTTGGTTGTATGTGTAATTCACGTGCAACATCTACAAGGCTTGGTTTCCTTGGGTCATTCATAAAGATACCAAATGCACGGCTGTACAGATCCTGACGTGACTCAGCTGGTCGCTTCTGATTCTTGACCATCTCCGTTGGAGTCTGTGTCGGTTCTGTTGTCTTTATTTCGTCCATTGTAGTAATCTTTGCTGTCACAGACAGCTTTTAAAGTTTGTAAAGCCCAGTCAAGCACATTATTATGTGATTGCTTTGCTACCCATTCAAATTGTTTTAATCTTTCACGTGATACTGTTAACTTGAGCGTCATTGGTTGACCAAAATCCAAGTACTCAGCATACTTATCTTGCAAACGTTGAAAGTGGTAACGTGCATATACTTTGGTAACATTATGCTTTTTACATGCATCGATGATTGTTAAGCCTTTTTGTATGTCCTCATACACTGGTATCAGTAACCTACCATGTGTCTCACGCCATTTTTTAAGTTTCTTGTTTTTGATTACTGACGGCTTTTTTAGTTGCACACGTCTTTCAACATAACTGCGAACTGCTTTGTATTTTCTGCCGACACGATTTGTTTTTGGATCAATACCAAATTCTTTAAGTATCCTGCTTATGGTTTTTTTGGATGATTGTGATTTTGTTACAATTTCATTGATGCTCATTGAATGATTCACATAATCATCATACACATCATATGCATCCATGGAGCAGTTACCAAATGGTCTATTAATAACACTAACATCACGTTGCTTGAAACCATGTTTCTTGGCTACATGTCTTACAGTGTTGTATGGAACATTTACTTCATTTGCTATCTGTACCAATGATAACTTTTGTCCCAATCGTGATACAATTTCACTTATTGTTATATCATCATATTTCTTGTGTCCCATATGCCGATTGTAAAAAATAAAAATTCCTTGTCAAGCATATTATTTATTGGTCGATGCAATAAATGTTTTGTAAACGATACAATACATTAAATAGCGTATGAGCTTTATGTACAATGCTCATTATATCGAATCAATTAATAACGCACTCAGCTTGCTTGAAAGACATGCTACTAAGATCATCAAGGAAGAAGAGGCTACAAAGAAAAAGATTAACTACGCTGAATTTAGGGACGCAGTTAACAAAGCCAAGGAACAAGGCTTAATAAAGGTAACACAAGTGAGGCCTGGTCAAAAGGTCAGGGTGCCACGTGCCGAGTTCAAACTATGTCACGATTTGTGGGAGAAGAATCTCTCACGTGACGAAATAGCACGCATCACGGGCTTTACTAAAAGCACCGTGGCGTCTCGTGTTAGCAGATATAAAAAGTATCTGCGTACTCTTAGTTATCAATAATGATAACCGTAACCATCAGCATGCTTGTGTGATGCTGTGTGCGTGTGGTCCATTTTGCCCATGCGCACATGTTTCAGTGCTGGGTTAGCCTTCTTAGCTGCAGGGGATGCGTGACGGGTTGCACTAGCAAGGATTGCGGATGCACGTGCCATGGGAATGCCCTGACGATGGGCGATGCCTTCAGCTGCTGCGTGGAACCCTGGGTGACTGTGATGCATGTGTGCGTGTTTCATATATGATACGTGTGCCAATAATACCCAAGACATTTACCACATGGCAACATGGTTTTTTATTAGTCATGCCTAATAATAGTTATTGACATACTTATAATTTAGTCTAGTATGGCTATCTCTTATGAAACTAGTCAATACAACATCTATCAACGATGCTTTGCTGCATCAGATCATACGTTACTGCCAACCATCAGGTGTCTACCTGAAAGACATCAAGCAGTTTAAATTCAAGAGCACCAAACGCTATCATCATGGTGCTTATTACCACAATAAACGCATTGTGATCCATGTGCCCAAGCCCTTCACGTACACCAAGCCTCATGTGCGTCTACAACGCAGGGGCTACCTTGAATCAACCCACTACACATGGCTTGAGGAACTGATTTACGTTGTCGCCCATGAAATGCGCCACATGTGGCAGCATAACAACGACTGGAAATTACCACGTATCATTAAGCGTATCAGGAAGCACACCATGGGTACACGTGCCAAACTTACCGAGGTTGATGCATGTGTCTATGGTATACAAAAAGCACGTGCTTGGCGCAAAGTAACAACCCCTGTGTGATTTTCTATCATCACGTGATACATTTGCCACAATAGCATGCAATACACTGCGCCATAACCATGGTTAGCAATGCATACATTGCTTATTATATTTGCCATTGTTACCATGACACGTGATTAACAACAAATAAAATAAACACATGTACCATTTTACGATACACACGATAATGGTACACAATATGTATCACATGGGATACACGTGGTACAGGCATGGGGCGGTGTGGCAGGGGGTGGGGGCTACCATGGTATACCCATGTGCCAGATAATTGATTCTAGGGCCATTCCTGTGCCCCAAATGAGGCATGTTACCAAGGTGTTTATCAAGCTATGTTAGTTGTTGGGTTTAGTTCTGTTGCAGGTTCTCCCTGCACACTATTCCTTGGTACCATGTACAATATGATTAATGAACACAGATACCTGTACAGGATGCTGTACATGTGTCAAGCATCATATTGTGGTGGGGGGGATGAGTCATTGAGTCAATGAGTCATGTGTATCATGTGGCATGTGTCATGCCGTAACGCTATGCGCTATAACATGACTACGTCATGCCTAATATGTGACATGAAACATGGGTCCCTGGTGGGAGTATAGGGGTGGGGTGGTGGCCTGTGGGGGTCGGGTGGTGGCATGGGGGCAGGGGGTGGGTCTCAGCGTAGGCACAGTAAACTGTGCAACGCATGTAAAGCATGCCTCAACGGCAGTTGATTCAATGGTTCAATGATTCATTTGCTTTGGTTCGCTTGGTTCGCTTGGTTCATGGCACAAAAAAAACCCACTCGTTTAGGAGTGGGTTCAGCGTGTGCAATGTTATTTAGCAACCATAGTAAAGAATGTAAGCAAAAGCAAAACAGATAGCGAGGAATAGGAATATATTAAATAGTGTTTTAAAGAATGTTTTCATGCTATTACCTCCTGATTTTCAAATGCTTCTTTAAACTCGTTGTTATACCATGAGCGAATCTCGTCATAGATGTAAGCATATAACCCCGTCATTCCATCATTTGTGCGAGGGTTTCCGTCCTCCTCTAATAGACCTTCATTGTCTAAAGCCGTTATAATTTCTGATTCATGTAAAAACCACGCCACCTTAATATCCCATGTGTAAATAGGAACGCACGAATCAACAATTTCATGAACCTCGCCTGCTTTATCTAGGTCGCATAAATCAGGAAAACATGTAGGCTTGTTTTCTTGCATGTATCGTTCAAATAGCTTTGCAACTTCTTGTTTAGCTAGTTTTGCCCGTTCTGGTAACTTGTCTTCAATATCTATTGTTTTTTTCATAAGACCTCCAAGCTAGTACCTTACTTGTTACCATGCAAGCTTATTTTATTATAAATAAATAATGTTGCATAGTGTGGTCACATAATATCTACTAGCCATGTTACAGGGTGCAATGATGCACCAAGTAACATTCTTATGTTATGGATCAAAAATACTATGGTTGGAACAATAGGCAGACAAGTATAGTTAACTTGTGGCTGAGTGATGAAGAAATGTATCGTGCAATACAGACTCTTGTTGAGTCTGCCTTGTTATCTGATTATCCTAAATACACTCTTGCAAAAAGCTTGCAAGCTTATGTTGAAACGAGGGTTGATAAAGGTCATTCATTTCAAGACGGGTTTGTGACAGACCTTATATACGCATCAGTTGCCATGATTGATTGGCAGGAACTTGCTTTAGCTTATATTGATGACGCTAGACGTGAGAAAGCTAAACAAGCTAAACAAGTATTTTCAATTGGTGCAGGTTCTTACTCTGCATCCTCTGAAGCAGTATACAACTATGGAATCGACCCTGACGACCTATGAACCCTGATTATCTAGACCAAATGCTTTGCTTTGAGTTAGGCACACTCGACCAAGACCAAGTGATTCAGCTATTCCAACGTCTCATTGATACGGGACTTGTGTGGCAGTTGCAGGGTTTCTATGGTCGAACCGCTCGTGACCTCATTAGTGCAGGCTTATGCACATTACCAAGAAGGGAGGCATCACATGCCTAATTATTGCAATAACGATATAGTTTTTACTGGTGACGACCTTCCTAAGTTTAAGGAATGGTTGTCGCAGGGTAAATTCTCATTTGAACGCATTAAACCAACTCCACAAGATTTGTTGGAGGGTGAGGGTTGGTATGATTGGCGAGTCAATAATTGGGGCACTAAATGGGATATTTTTCCTGAAACATATGGTGAATCAATTAAGGATACAGAAATCGGTATGAGCTTTGATACCGCATGGTCACCGCCCATTGAGGCATTGTATGAACTGCACAAACTATTTCCATCATTAAACATTAAGTTAAACTATTGGGAAATGGGTCTAGCATTTGCAGGTGAGGCATTATATGCTAATGGCATATGCAATGACACATGCTATTCACAAGATGAAGATGCAAAGCTGTACAATGAAATGCTAAGAAAAATGGGGTATGAATATGACGAAGAGGAACAAGACTATGTGAGCATTTACTGATTCACCCACACATCACAAACCCCTAGCTAATCACTAGGGGTTTTTTTGTGACCACATGCTTCGGTCATGATACCAAGCCTTGTGCCCACATGGTTCACTCTCGCGTGCGTGCGTGTGC
>Ga0208499_1000038_pt1 | contig 59290 bp, 88 predicted proteins | sample CryBogCBE07Jul09_FD_185504 | JGI IMG/M metagenome (GOLD analysis project Ga0208499, IMG submission 185504) | Freshwater microbial communities from Crystal Bog, Wisconsin, USA - CBE07Jul09 (SPAdes) (version 2) | ecosystem: Environmental > Aquatic > Freshwater > Lake | place: Crystal Bog... | reverse complement strand
AGCCTGTGGCATGGATGATGCTCAACTCAAGTGGCGATGAAATTTCAATCACGGAATCAAATCTTCGCCATCGACAACCAGCATTTGTTCAAAATTTGTGGAAAAATTCAACACCTCTCTACACCCATCCACAACAACGCAAGCCGCTGACGGATGAGCAAATCTGGGAAATAGCAAAAGACCTAGAGGCTCCAAGTTGGCGTCAAATTGTCAAAACTATTGAAAAAGCCCACGGCATAAAGGAGTGAGATATGAGTGAAGTAATGAAACACTTTAATGTTGTAGCAGAGGCGCTCTACGAATCCGTAAGAAAAGTTGGAGCGTTGAAAGCAGAAAACAATAGGTTGCGCCAAGCCATTGCAGAGTCAGAGCAGCAAGAGCCTGTGGCATTTGCTGTTTTTCATCGAATGGGAGGAAGCAAAACTTTGCATTGGCCTGAACAACATTCAGAAAATGGGGATTCTAAGGAATACATACTTGTTCCTCTATATACCAACCCATATTTAAACGCTCCGCCTGAATGTCAAACAGAATCAGAAAAAACCGCTTATGCGTTTGGCTGGTTGAAAGCGCATGAGGAAATGCGTAAAAAAATAAAATTTCAAACAAACTGGCAGGAAATTGAGTGCCCAAACTGCGGAGATATGGCAATTCCCGCACCACAAATTCGCAAGCCAGTGAAGTTTCCAACAATGCTACGCAAAATGTGGTCAGGCGGCGAGGTGCAGGCTTGGCTTGATGAGCACGTCAACAAGGAGTAAAAAATGAGTGAAATAATGAAACACTTTAATGTTGTAGCAGAGGCGCTCTACGAATCCGCAAGAAAAGTTGAATCGTTGAAAGCAGAAAACAATAGGTTGCGCCAAGCCATCGCAGAGGCAGAGAAGCAAGAACCCGTGGTGAAAATTGAAACCCGTACAGCTTTGCTGCGTTGCCCTAGATGCGGCAATGCTGACAAGTTGCGTGTAGACATTGAGTACGCACATCCACAACCACAACCCAAGGCAGAGCAGGGTGAGCCTGTGGCGTATAGGTATTGGAATGAACACAACAAGTGTTTTTTCTTTTGTGATTCCCCAGAGCCTGTTGACGGAAGTGTTTACGAACCTCTCTACACCCACCCACAACCCCGTAAGCAATTAACGGATGAGCTTGAGGGTCAATTATTAGCTGATAAAACATATTTGCGAGGCATGAAAGCTGGGTATAACTTAGCAATGATGAACGATGGTAAAAATTTTAATGCGGCTATAGCTGCTTATGAAAAACAAATCATTGAAGCCGCCCACGGCATAAAGGAAAAGAACACATGAGCGAAACATTTCACCTCTGCCCGCAATGTGGCAGTTCAGAGGTCACAACAGAGCACCATCAAAAGTTCATGGTGAACACGGGCGAACATTATTCACACAGCATGAAGCCGCATGATTGGAACTCACCAGCAACCTGCCTGACCTGCAACTGGGAGGGTCGGCGCGACCAACTCAAGGAGCACCACGAATGAAAGATTTAAAACTTGGCTATGCGCTTATTAGTGAACACGGGCTTGGTGTGGCGGTGGCCTGCAAAGAGGACATGAGTTCGATTGAGTTCAAGGCCGGAGACGCCATACAACAAGCACTGATGAACAAACTAAAAATTAAAGATGGCCGCACTATTGGTCAAGCCAACCGTGATTTTTTGCATGAATGCTTGGACAGTTTTCTCGACGACAAAACCTTCCGCGAAGGTTTGCACAAAGCCCTTGACATCTTTTTGGTGTCAAATACAGTTCACATTTAAGGAGCACCACGAATGAAAATCCTATTGAAAAAAGGAGCGTGGACGGAGCTAGACATATCTGATTTTGAAGACGGGAAAAACATGGAGCGTTTTTGTGTGACGGAAACTACTGTAAGCGTCAGGCACAGAATGCCCGAGGACAAAAGCGACTGGCATTGGCCTCCTTTTGAAAATACGTTAAGAAAAGAGAGAAACGAATGACACGCAATGTACTGATCGGCTCACGCGCATTGGCCCACTGGTCAAAAAGTTTCAAGCTGCGCAACGATGCAGATTGGGACATCATCAGCGAAGCGCCCATTGGGGGAGCTGAGTGGCACAACCCCGAGCACCTGAACAACAGCGAAGTGCAAAGGTGGACAACCCCTCAGTACACCATCGAGTTTGCTGGTCAAATGGTCTACGTTGCCCTACCAAGCGTTTTGGCCGCGATCAAGCGATCACACTTGTGGCGTGACCTGAGCTTTCAAAAGCACATCACCATGTACCACAGGCACTTGGCGGGGAGCAGAAGTGCGCACCTCAACAGCTTTTTGGAGGAGCGCACACGCCTGACGCATGAGGCCTACCCACAGGGCAACCCAAACTTGATGCAGACCAAGGAAGATTTTTTTGATGATGCAGTCAAGAAGAAATACGACCATGACCACCTGCATGAGTTGGTGGCCTACTACGACAAGCCTTTGTACACCCGCTTGCAGCCGGATTCGGCGCTGGCATGGTGCAGCAAGGACTTGTGGTACAATCTAATGCACGAGGATAAAATCAAGTGCATCGCCGAAGAGGCGCACGTAATTGCAATGGAGCGAATGATGATACCTAATAAGTGGGAATACCCAACTAAGAAGGCATACATCAAAGCCGTAGACAAGGTGTGCACCACACTTTGTTCAGGCTGGTTTCGTGACTATGCAATCGACCATTACCCCGAGGTGATGAGTCACTTTGACCAAAGTAAATTCAACCACGTTAAAAAGGAATTGACATGAAAGACACAATCAAAGCCATTTTGGATGCAGCACCAAGCGACGTTATCAACGACTTTTTTGAAACTGGGTTCTCCCCCAAAGTGAGCGAGTATGATGAGGATGAAACCATCGAGTTTAAAAAATCACTTGACGGCATCACCGTGGAGTTCGAAGACAACCACGGCGGTGAGGGTGAGGGGGAGGATTATTGGTCGGTGTACAAATTCAGCAAAGACGGCCAAGATGTGTACGTCAAATTCCAAGGTTGGTATGCGTCCTACCAAGGTGCTGAATTCACCGAGTGGCTCTTTGTTGAGCCAAAGCAAGTCATGGTCACAAAATACCAAGCTGTATGATTATCATCCCAAAAGAAATGGAAGATTGTCCTCGCAAGCACTGCACAATGCAATACCAAAAGGATGACTCAGAGACGGGCACAGGGGAAACCCTGTGTACCTATTGTGGCAAACGCTGGTCGTATGTTTTGCACGAAGCCAAACCAGTATTCAAGGAGATTGACGAATGAAACAAGTCATTCAAGAACAAGGCGCACGCCCAATCAAAATTTGGACTGACGAAGTTGAGGCCAGCGCCTTGACCCAACTCAAGAACCTATCGCGCCTGCCATTCATTGCATCAAACGGGGTAGCGTGTATGCCCGATGTTCATGCAGGGATTGGCTCGACCGTGGGCACTGTGATCGCTACCGAGAAGGCCGTCATCCCCGCCGCTGTGGGTGTTGACATTGGCTGTGGCATGAACGCGGTGCGACTGTCATTGAAGGCCAGCGACCTGCCTGACAACTTGAAACCCCTGCGCGATGAGATCGAGAAGCGCGTGCCACTGGGTGTAGGTGGTGGGCATGACCATATGCGCGAAGTTGAACTTGAAATGATTACGCCTATAAATGCGGAATTTATGAACTCAGTGGTGCAACCTTTGTATAAAAATAATATGCAGAAGTTCCGCGAAAAGGCCGCAAGCCAACTCGGTACGCTGGGCAGTGGCAACCACTTCATTGAGATTTGCATTGACGAGAACCAAGATGTGTGGATCATGCTGCACTCAGGCTCTCGCGGCATTGGCAACATGATTGGTACGCACTACATCGGGCTGGCCAAGCGCGACATGGAGAAGTTTTTTGTGTCCCTGCCTGACGACAACCTTGCGTACTTCCCCGAAGACACCGAGAACTTTGATGACTACATGGCCGCTGTGGGTTGGGCGCAGAACTACGCGCTTGAGAACCGACGCATCATGATGCAAGAGGTCATCGCGGCGTTGCGCCAAGAGATCACCAAGCCATTCACCATCACACAGGAGGCAATCAACTGCCACCACAACTATGTTGAAAAAGAAAACCACTTCGGACGAAATATGTGGGTTACACGCAAGGGCGCTATTCGAGCGCGACTTGGTGATCTCGGAATTATTCCGGGAAGCATGGGCCAAAGAAGCTACATTGTACGAGGTCGCGGCGACATTCAAGCTTACTGTTCTTGCTCGCACGGCGCGGGTCGGGCTATGTCCCGTGCAGAAGCCAAGCGCCGATTTTCCCTCACTGATCTCATTGATCAGACCATGGGAGTCGAGTGCCGCAAAGACGAAGGAGTCATTGACGAAATCCCAGCCAGCTACAAAGACATTGACCAAGTGATGGCCAATCAAACCGATCTCGTTGAGGTCGTTCATCAACTCAAGCAGGTACTCTGCGTGAAAGGAAATTAAGAATGTCAACAGTTGAAAAAATCATGGTCGCCGCAGGTGTTTGGCTGGTCTTTTTGGGCGGCGCGCAATACGGCGACAACAACGCGCAAGACCGCGCAGTAGCGCATTGCTACAAATCGTTTGAAGATCAACCTCTTTTAGAAGTGCGCAAGTTCTGCGCCAAAGTGGTCTTAGGAAAGGATGCAATATGAACAAACCTCACGTACACGCTGAAACCATTAAAGCATGGGCTGATGGAGCACAAATCCAAATATTGAACGATGGATGTTGGGTTGATATACCATTCCCACAATGGATGGATGACAACAAGTACCGCGTCAAATCCAAAGATACTGTGTTGCTTGGTTGGATAGCACACACTGGCCTGACAAGTGGGTTTACAGATTGGTCGGGTTCAAGAGACAACCTGAAACTCACCTTTGATGGTGGGACGGGCAAACTGAAATCAGCAGAGGTGATCAAGTGAGCAAAAAAACACCAAGGCTCACCGCCGAGGAAGAGATTGAACTGGCTCGACGCATCAAAGAGCACGGGGACGAGGACGCCTGCACCCAACTGGTGTTGGCCAACCTTGGCCTCGTGGTGTTTGTTGTGCAGAAGCTACCAGCGTGGAATCTCAGCAGCAGCTTAGACCGTGATGACTTGGTGCAAGAAGGCAACATCGCTTTGATGCGCGCTGCGCGCACATGGGAGCCAAAGAATCGGTTTGCAACCTATGCGCGCAAACTGATTTACAGCCAAGTCATGCGCGCCATCGAGAACACGGGACTCATCATCCATGTGCCAATCCCCGTGCAAGAAAGCATCCGTAAAATCAAAAAGGCCGAGAATCAACTCACACAAGAGTTGTGCCGCGAGCCGACAATTTACGAGATTGCCGGACGCACGAGCTTGCCTGTTCAGGTGGTGCGCGACCGATACACCATCATGCAACGACAACCAATCAGTCTTGACGCATTCAACCGCGATCAACTTGCAGAGGAGCAAGAGAATGAATAAAAAACCAGTTTGCCAAGTTGGTGATTTGGCAATCATCATCAAGTCACCACGCTGCCCCGAAAACATCGGGAAAATTGTCAAGGTGGTGAGTGAAGCTGTAGATGGGTCAAGTCATAATACAGTTAACGGCGAGGCAATAAAATACTTGAAAACCAAAAAGTGTATTTCATGGGTTGTCCAAACAGAGGGTTCTCCTTTGACCGTGCGCACAGAGACAGGAAACGTATATCAATGTTTTGAACGAGTATACGCCGATGAGTATCTGTTCCCTATCAGGGACAAACAACCCGCGCAGTCCACTGACAAACAAACCGAAAAGGAAACAACATGATCCGCACAATAATCGAAGGCATCACGCTGGTCATGGCCACACTGGCTTTGATTTTTGCTCTCAGCTTAGCAAGCTATGAGGCATACAACTACTTTGCTCCACGGTATCGAGCCACGGACTACAAGACCTTCAAGGAGTCGGAGCAATACAACGATGGCATGGTGCGCGACTTGGAGGAGCTTGAATTGGCGTACAATAACGCCGATGCAGAACACAAACAAGCGTTACGAGCCATCGTGCTTCACCGCTTCTCTGTGTACCCCGAAGACCGCATGCCCGCAAACTTGCGTAATTTCTACAACCAACTGAAAGCAGGACAATGAAAACCATTTTGAAAACTCTCCTCGTCGCTGTCACCATCCTCTTGGCCGCATGTGACGCGCCACACCCAACATCAACTCAAATCGAACGCGCCAAGCAAGAAGAGTTGAGCTTGAATGCAGTTCAACAAGTGGGTATGCCTGCCATCGTGAACTTCGCTGAGAAGCGCATGATGAAAGACATCTTGGAGCTGCGTGACCGCAATGTGGCCACCACCACATACATTATGGACATGAACGGCAATATGCACAAAGTGTGTGATTCTGTTGGCTTTGGCTTGCCCTATGCCACCCAGTACACCAACCCGCAACGAGTGGCACGCATGAGCGAAACACCCGACCACGGCAACGTCACCTTGCCACAAGCCGACCCCAACGGGCTGTACAGCCCCGCCAGCGCGGACGGTACTTGGGTACTGTGTGTTGACCACAAGACGGGCAAGGCACAACCCCTGTACATTGAGCCTCGCATTGTCGTCAGCCCCTTCGCACTCAACTAAGGACAACCTATGAGCGGCTTTCAAAAGTACATGCACGTCGAGAAGTTTGGCACGGCTGAAGTTGAGGGAATTGAAATAGGCACATGCTACGTTTTCCCTAAACTTGACGGCACAAACGCCTCAATATGGAGAGACGACTACGGCACTCTCTGTGCGGGTTCTCGCAACCGAGAACTCAGCTCAGAGGAAGACAACGCAGGTTTTCACGCGCACATGCGTGAAGACCCGAGATACAAAGCATTTTTTGAGAACTGCCCTGATGCCATTTTGTATGGCGAATGGCTTGTGCCGCACACACTCAAAACGTACCGTGATGACGCATGGCGCAAGTTCTACGTCTTTGACGTGGTGAGCCGCCGTACAGGAGAGTTTTACGAGTATGATGATTATGTGAACACTTTAATCAACCATGGTATCGATTACCTTGCTCCAATCCAAACCATCAAAAACGGCAGCCATGAGATGTTCAGCAAAAGTATTGAACTCAATAAGGTGCTGATTAAAGACGGCCATGGTATTGGCGAGGGCGTTGTCATAAAAAACTACGACTTTGTAAATAAGTACGGTCGTACAGTGTGGGCAAAGATCGTCACCAATGAATTCAAAGAGCGCCACACCAAAGAAATGGGCGCGACTGAAATCGTTGGCGACATCATTGAGGCTCGGATTGCTGAAAAGTTTGTGACTCAACATCTCGTCGATAAGGTTCACGCCAAAATCATCAACGAGACGGGTGAGGGGTGGCACAGCAAAATGATTCCTCGGTTGCTGCACACGGTCTACTATGATATCATCACGGAAGAAATGTGGGAAATTTTGAAGGAATTCAAAAATCCAACAATCAATTTCAAGTTGTTGAGTGGTTATGTGACGGCGCGCATTAAAGAACTCAAACGAGAGTTATTCTGATGAGCGGCAACCTAATCATCCTCACCGGATTGATCTACGCCTACGTGGCAGTGGAGCAGTTCACCAAGGGCAACGCGGGCATGGCGCTGATGTACATCAGCTATGCCATGGCCAACGTAGGCTTGTACATAACAGTCAAATAAGGAAACAAAATGAAAGAACTACTTGAAGCGTTTTTTGATGTCTTGCAAGAAAAAGGAAGCACGTTAACGGTTGAAGAAGCCTTGGGTGCGACAGTGGCATTGCGGGCGCACCTAGAATGGAAGTTTGGTGTCATTATGCGCGAAAAGGAGAAATTGAATGATCAGTGAAGTAGACATTCATGATTGGGACAAAGACATCCGAGTCATGCACATCAGAGAAAACCACGATGGTTCGGCGGACGCCACAGTGCGTTTGTCGGGCAGGGGACTCGCGGTATTGGTTCGCTTCGGTTTTGCAAGAATTTTAAAAGAAAGCATCTCAAATGACACCTCACGAAAAGAGTGACTTTCAGCGTAAGGTAGCGTGGTTGCCTGCCGAACACGCGGCACAATGGACAGAACAAGTCCGAGCCGCATGGTTGGCGATGCGCAAAGCCTACAAGGCATGGCAGTTGTCCGGCACAGCGCCGGACATTTTTTGTGGTTCCATCAAGCACGATGGTGAGTTGACGCCTGTATTCATTGTCAACGAACCGTTTGTGAGGTACGAAGAACTCAAGGCCGCGTGGCGCGCCGTTGAGCCAAAGTACATTTATGAGAGCCGTGCGCGCATGTCAAACGGCGACTTTGGTGAAGCCGATGACTGGCTGTCTAGTGGAGCAGAAAAATGATCAACGTAGACGAGCTAGAAATGGAGCATCGATTCTTGCGCGAGAGAAATCTTCGCCTCGAACGAGAGCTGCAAGAAGAACAAGCTTCACATCAGGCAACCAAGGATAGATTGCACAATGTGGAAAATGGGTTATTGCCAGAACAGAAAGGCCAACAATGAGAACAATTCTTTACGTAGCGTATTTGATCGGCGCACTGATCACCTATGTCGCAGCAGATTTGCTAGACCCAGTTCAAGCACTACCAATCATTGTGCTTGCGCCAGCGGTGATCTTTATTGTGCTGGAACTCACAGGGTTTTTGCGATTCCACACAGTCAGCGCGTCAGAGCAAAAAAACTTCTCTCCTTTGATCAACAAGGCCTTGGAAGAAGGGTTGAATGATCAGCAAGCGGCATCCAAATACGGTTGGCCAATCGTGGTTGAGATGGATAACGTCATCAGCCGTTTAGAGGGCGTTCTTGTTGACTTGATTGCGAGTATTAAAAATGCCAAGTCGCGCCGCGAATTGTTTGCCGACATTGTGAAAGGCGTCACCAAATGAAAATCCATCTTCTTCGAGTCACATTAAAAGGGGAGCCTGTGCTCCACGAATTTCCCAGCATCAAGCAGTGCGCTGAGGAACTGGAATGCAATCCGCGCCACATCGGGGCGATGCTCAAGGGCATCCGCCCATCCATCGACACCCCCTACGGATCAATTGTTAAGGTAACGACTATTTATGACCAAGCCATCAGTGCTGCCGGTGCAATTCGAGAACATTCCGATCGCACTCAAGAAAATACCTCGCTGGGTGCTTTGGCGTTTAGTCGAGGTTGGAGCCGAATCAAACAAGCGGTGGAGCAAGCTGCCTCTTCAATCTTCGGGCACATCAGCAAGCTCATCAAACCCTAACACTTGGACGGACTTTTTACATGCACAAGAAGCCTACCAAACTGGCCGCTTTGATGGCGTTGGTTTTGTCTTTGACGGTAGCGACGGCATTCTGGGCATCGACTTGGACGACTGCGTTGAGCCAAACGGTTCTCTCAGCGAAGAAGCCGAAAAGATCGTACAGCAAATCCAAGGCTACTGCGAAGTAAGCCCATCAGGCACAGGGGTCAAAATCTTCACCCGCGCACAGCTTAATGCAGCGCACGTAGACCATGATAAAGGTCTGGAGATTTACCCCAAAGGCCGATACTTCACCGTCACAGGCCACACCCGTGGCGGCTTCATTCCCGACGAAGAGCAAGACGTTCAGGCCATCGTGCCTGAACGCCAGAGCTATCGCTCGGGCGATGATTTTGCCGACTACAGCCCGCCCATTGAGGATTGGGACTTGGCTCGGGTCGAAACTGAACTGCTGCCGCGCCTAGACCCCGAATGCGGGTACAATGACTGGTTGCAGGTAGGCATGGCGCTGCACCACCAATTCGGTGGTGATGTGGAGGCGTTAGACTTGTGGGATCGCTGGTCGGACAACGACGGTAAATGCTCTGCCTACGCTGTGGGTGAGTGCGCCAAGAAGTGGGACTCATTCCATGGCTCGTCGGGCACGACACTGCGCACACTGGTGTTCAAAGTCAACAAGCTCAAGGAAGCCGAGGTCATTGCCAATGGTGAAAAAGTTCTCACTGGTGGCCCTCTTAACCACGCCAAAGAATTCTTAAACAGCGAATTCAATTGCGAAGAAGGCTTCACGCTAACAAGCTACGGCGGCGACATGTTCCAGTTCAAGGGGACACACTATGAGGACATCGAGTCGGCCACCGTGCGCGCGCACTTGTACAACTTTTTGGACAAGTGCAAGAAGTACGATCGCAAGATGAACCTTATCCCGTTCAACCCCAACGCCTCGTCGGTGAGCGGTATCTTGGACGCCATTCAGGCAGCCACACACTTGCCCAACACAGCCAACACGCGCCCGCCTGTTTGGTTGGATGGGTACGGGCGCGACAAACCTGATCCGGCCAAGCTGGTGTCGTTGCAAAACGGGTTGTTTCATACGGAAGAGAACGTGATGATTCCTCACTCGCTGGGGTTCTTCACGCTGAACAGCTTGCCGTTTGCTTACGACCCAGATGCCACATGCCCAACTTGGTTGGCGTTCTTGAGCGACCTATGGGGCGACGATCCAGACAGCATCATCACGCTGCAAGAGATGTTTGGCTACATTTTGAGTGGTGACTCAAGCCAACAGAAGTTCTTCAACCTGATCGGCCCTCGCCGCTCGGGCAAGGGCACAATCAACAAGGTGCTGGTGTCGTTGCTGGGGCAGCACAACACCGTGGCGCCGCAGCTGGAGGAGCTATGCGATACGTTTGGCTTGCAGCCTTGGATCGGCAAGTTGTTGGCCTCTTTTACCGATGCTCGTGCGCCAGAACGCAACCGAGGCGCGGTGGTAAGCCAGCTTCTGAGGATCGTCGGCGGCGACACGGTGACAGTGAACCGCAAAAACAAGGAGGCATGGAGCGGCTACCTGCCAACGCGCATTGTGATCTACTCCAACGAAGCGTTGCAGTTGACGGAGAACTCGAATGCGTTGACAGGGCGTATGATCGTCTTGAAGATGTCCAATTCGTTTTACGGCAAGGAAGATACGCTGCTGGCGGATAAGCTGGCCAAAGAGCTGCCCGGGATTTTCAACTGGGCAATCGAAGGCCAACAACGCCGCATGGCGCGCACAGGCCAGCGCTTCATTCAGCCACAATCGGGCAGGGAACTGCTTGAGTTGATGGAAGAGTTGGGCAACCCTATCGGGGCTTTCGTGACCGATGCGCTGGAGTACGACCCGCTGGCTGAGTGCAACAAAGACGATGTATTTTTGTGTTGGAAAAAGTGGAGTTTGGCTAAGAACATTCCTCCGGGCAGCGATTTAGCATTCAAGCGTCGATTCTTGGCAGCAACCCAAGATCATCGCGTATTGGCAGATCGCGCAAGGATTGAGGGAGAGCTTCAGAACATTTATCGAGGCGTTCGACTGAACTCAAAAGCACAACGGTACGTTGACACCACACGATTCGACACACAAGAGGTATTCGGATGAAATTGAGATACTACGACATTGATATTGGTTTATACCCCACTCACGTCAAGCTTTGCTTTGACGAAGCTGGATTCAACCAAATCCTCAAAGACTTTGAAGTGCCTGAACAGTTGGCCGCGTCACCATTGAATGGGTCTGTTGCGGAAACGCACACCATCGCAAGGGGTGGCCAGTGTTTGGTGATTTTAATTGTTGACATTCAGTTGCGCGCCGATGACGCTGCGTCCCTCGCGGGCACAGTAGCTCATGAAACATGCCACGTTGTTGACAGTATTCTTGAGCACATTGGCGAACCAAAAGAGCAATTCGGCCCTGAAAGCCGTGCGTACCTTGTGCAGCATATCGTTGAGCAAGTGTTTCACCAGTGTATCGTGGAGTGTGTCAATGCAGAACGAAAAAGGGCTAGAGCAGCAGCTCGTAAAGAAGGTAAAGGCAAAGGGGGGACTGTGCCTGAAGTGGACAAGCCCGGGGACGACAGGAGTACCGGATCGCTTAGTGATCTACCAATCAAAGATCATACCCGTGGAGATGAAAGACCCAAAGGGGAAGCTGTCAGCCCGCCAAGAGTACATGATACGTCAGCTTCAACAGTTAGGCATCGTAGTCCACATTTTATCGACGCCCGAGATGGTACAACAATTCATTGAGCAGCTAGATGACTGAAGATGAAAAAAAGTGGAGGCGAGACAAGCGCAACCACATCAGTAAAATGATGTATGCGATTCGCCAGCGCGCAAAGGAAGATGGGGTTGAGTTCAATCTTGATCACAAATTTCTTTGCGCGATTGCCCCTGATCTATGTCCTATTTTCAAAATCCCTCTTTTTTGGGGGTATGGCAAAGGGGCTGTCAACGGTCATGCTTCACCGGACTCACCAAGCCTAGACCGTATCATTCCTGAACGAGGGTACACGAAAGGCAACGTGGCTTGGATGTCGCACAAAGCCAATACGATCAAAAACAACGCCGACGAAAATGAGCTTCGACTCATTGCCGACTGGCTGCAAACCAAAAGAAAGGAAGTGCTCAATGGAGGTGCTAGACCGCCCGCCTTTGATGATCCTGCAAATACCTACCTCATCCTTCCCGCGCACACTCGAATTGTTGCAGCGCGAGATAAAACACCGGGAGGAAGCAACTGATGTTACGCATCGACCAATTGCACGAGTACCAACGAACGATGGTGAACAAGTCCGAGACGACACCCCACATGGGGTTGTTCATGGACATGGGGTTAGGCAAGACGCCAACAACGCTGACCATCTTGACGAAAATCAAGGGCAAGACACTACTGATTGCGCCGAAGGCAGTGGCCAAAAACGTGTGGCGACAGGAGGCTAAAAAATGGGAGCATACGACCAACTTCAAGTTCGCCCTTCTGGTCGGAACGCCGCAAGAAAGGTTAGCAGCCTTGCGCAGCAATGCCGAGATTTACTTGATCAATCCCGAGAATGTGCCATGGCTCTTCGAGCAGAAGACGTTACCATCATGGGACAACCTTGTGTTGGACGAATCGAGCAGGTTCAAGAATCCATCGTCCAAACGCTGGAAATCATTGAAGGGCTCGCTAAAGACGTTTTCGCACAGGTTCATTCTTACGGGGACGCCGACCCCGAAGTCGTACCTCGACCTGTGGACGCAAGTGGGCATCCTCGACTTGGGGCAACGACTCGGGAAATCGATGACTTCCTACAAGGAAAAGTTCTTCCTGCCGGACGCAAGGGATCGACGAACAGGCGTGGTGTGGAGTTGGAAACTGAAACCCGGAGCCAAGGAAGAGATCGACTCTCTGGTTGGTGATATTTGTTTTTCTCTGCGCGCAGAAGACTACTTGACCATGCCGCCGCGCCAAGACATCTACCACAATATTGAGTGGGACAAAGCTGGACGAGCGATGTACAACACGCTCAAAAAAGACATGGTTGTCGAGATTGGCGACATTGACATCACAGCACCCAGTGCGGGCACACTCAGTGGCAAACTGCTGCAAATGTGTTCAGGCTCTGTGTACGACGAATTCAAAAATGTTTTGCTAGTCCACGAGGAAAAAATCAACTACCTCAAAGACCTGCTTGACGAAGAGACACCAACGCTGATTTTCTACAACTTCAAACACTCGTTGGCCAAGCTGCAAGCTGCGTTCCCAGACGCAAAGGTGCTTGACCCAGACGACGAAGAAATGCAAGAGGCGTGGCGGCGCGGCGAGATCACACACTTGCTGTGCCACCCAAAGAGTGTGGGTATCGGTTTGAATTTACAGTGCAATGTCGGAGATACCGCGCAAGTGGTTTGGTTCGACATAACTTGGAACAGTGAAGACTTTTTACAAGCAAATGCACGTCTATACAGACAAGGGCAGACCAAGCCGCTTATTTTTCATTTTTTGCTGATGGAAAAAAGCATGGATGAGCAAGCGATGGACGTCTGCAACGGCAAGGTTGATGTACAGGAGGCGCTAATGAAAGCGTTAAAAATCTAATGAAGGTGACAGTATTTGCAAGCATAAAACGGTTGTCTGATGAAGAACCAGACCCGTTGGAAAACGAAGACCCCTCGGTTGAGCCATCGACCATGGGTTGGGCTCCTTGGGGGCCGGAAACGATCCAAGATGTGTACAACATCATCGCGGACAAACTCAACGATAAGCAGCGTGAAATTATTGAAGCACACTTAATGGGCTACAATCACAAAGACCTCGCTGTCTCAGAAAAATATTGGCGGTACTGGTATGCGTCCGCAGTCAACAAAATCAAAAAGGAACTTAAAGTATGACGTTCGCAGAAGAAGTTGTGATGCTTGCCAGCAAGCATAAACTTGGTCAAGTGTCATCACACATTTTCAACATTTGGGAAGTGCCCATGCAGCCCTTCACAACAAACCAGCTGATTGATTTTGCTGTGGAGGTGCGCAACAATGGTTTTGAAGCTGGGTACGAACAAGGATTGCTTCACGGCGTTCGACCACCGGAGGAAGAATGACACAAGATGAAATTTTTGACGAGGCAAGAGCGTCAGGATTGGATGTGTACGCCTTGGGCACAAACCATTTACAGTTTCTGCATCGCCTTGAAGTTTTTACCAAACGAATATTGGATAAACACAAACCTCAAATTGCTATTTCAGAAGCCTTCATGTCGGGCTTTGATAGCGGCGTTGAAGTGGAACGCGAAGAATGTGCAAAGGTGTGTGATGAGCGACTTGATAGATGGGCAAAGACCGTTGGTAAAAACGACATGTACAAGTGGATGAAAGGATTGTCTAAGCTGATAAGAGAAAGGGGACAAACATGAACGGCTTCATTGTCGAGTATGTGACAGACAACGGAACAAACGACATTGAAATTCAACTGTCCGTCACCGAACCGATGTTTGACAAAACCAAAGAGGTTCTTGGTATTTGGGAATTCCAAGATTTAGCAGAACGAGATGTAATTCTCGGTGAACTCACAGCATTTAGATTGCAACAACTCAAGGAGAAAAAATGAACGAAGCACAACAACTGATGGGCAGCTTGGGCGTTAAGTCAACCGAGCAAAAACGCCTAGAGATGGCCGGAGCCATCACGCGCATGGTCTATAACCAAGCCGTGGCCGAGGCCAAGCAGCGCGCCGCCGTGCGTGACGCCAACCTAGCACCCACCACGGGCGACTCACCCACTCAAAATGGGTAATTCCTAATAGAGGAATCCCACCATGGCCGAAAAGAAAAAAACCAAATACGTATTCAAGCCCGAGATGTGCGAACGCATGATCGAGTTGGGCAAACTGGGCAGCTCCCAAAAAATGATTTGGGCTGAGTTGGGCATCAGCGCGGGCGCCGCGCAGACGTTCAAAAAGAACCACCCTGAGTTTGCCGATGCACTGGATATGGCTTTGGTTCACAGTCAAGCGTATTGGGAGCGTGAGCTTTTGGCCAATTTGAGCAACAAAGCTTTCAACTCCCGTTTGGCTGAGATTGCCCTTCGAGGCCAGTTTGGGGACACCTACCGCGAAGATCGAACCCAGAAGGTTGATCTCAAGGCCGAAGTCACAGTGGACTTTGGCAGTGCGGTGAATGACTTGATCGCAAGTCTCAAAAAGGCTGGCTGACCTCATCAGCCAAACCAAGCAGCCCGCTTCGGCGGGCTTTTTAATCTTTGCAGAAAGATATTGAATGACAGCACATGCACTTTTATCAGCCTCCGGTTCAAAGCGGTGGTTGACCTGCACCCCAAGTGCCAGACTGGAAGCAGTCCTGCCCGAACCCAAACGCAAGACCGGAGCCTTTGACGTCAGCGCGGAGGGCACAACAGCGCACAACTTGGCTGAGGCCAAGCTCAAACGCCACTACGGCCAAATCACCGCCAAGGAATATGTTGAAGCCCTCAACGAAGTCAAGGCAACCCCCTACTACGACGAAGAGTTTGAGCGCTACGTGGACAACTACGTCCTGTATGTGCGCTCTCAAATTGGGGAAGGCGACACACCATATTTTGAGCAGCGCGTGGACTTCAGTGAATGGGTTCCTGACGGGTTCGGCACGGCAGACGTGGTGATCATCAGTGACACCAAAATCCGTGTGATCGACTTGAAGTTTGGTAAAGGCGTGGCTGTCGATGCCGAAGACAACCCACAACTGCGACTGTACGCCATTGGCGCATGGTGGAAATACAAGGATGCGCACCCCAACTTGTCCGAGATTGAGTACACGATCCACCAGCCGCGACTTGACAGCATCACGACCGACACCACCACGCTGCCCAAGCTGTTGGATTGGGCGATCCACTTTGTCAAACCCAAGGCCAAAAAGGCATGGAACGGCGATGGCGACTTCATTCCCGGCGATCATTGCCAGTTCTGTCGTGCCAAGCAGCAATGCCGCGCGCGCGCTGAGTTCAACGACATGGATGCAGCCCGCGACTTCAAAGCGCCAGCCCTGCTGACTGAAGCTGAGATCATCGACGTGTTGCGCCGATCTTCCGCCATCAAGAAGTGGCTGGGTGACGTGGAGCAATACATTTTGGACCGAGCCACGGATGATGGCGTTGTGCCCGAAGGCTACGAGCTGGGTCGCAGCAAGACCAACCGCAAGATCGAAGATGTTGAAGCCGCACGAGCCAAGCTGATCAAGGCCGGGTTCAAAGAGGAAGACATCTTTGCCCCACCCACGCTCAAGTCAATTGCACAGCTGGAGAAGCTGGACAAAGAAGGCGTGAACGCGGCGCTGGGTGATTTGGTTGTGCGCCCAGAGGGCGAGGTCAAATTGGTTCTGGCCAAGAAATCCGCCAAGGCAGATTTCACATAACGAAAAATGGGTTATTGAATTCACTGGCAAATGACAGCCGCCAGTTCCAAGTGCTGTCGTTCAAGATTTGAAAGTCAAACAGTATGTCAAAAGTTAATGAGCGTGTGATTACAGGTAAAGTCCGTTTTTCCTATGCAAACGTGTTCAAGCCCGTTGCGCAAGAAGAGGGCAAGACACCTAAGTATTCTGTGTCGGTGATTATTGACAAGAATGACAAGGAAACGGTCGCCAAAATCAACGCGGCCTTTGAGAAAGCCAAAGCCGCCAGCGCAGCCTTCTTCGGCGGCACAGTGCCCAAAGGCCTCAAAGGTGGTTTGCGTGACGGTGATGCGGAGAAAGATGATGCGGCCTATCAAGGTGCATTTTTCATCAACGCAAACTCAGTGCAAAAGCCCGGTGTCGTTGACGCCAACCTCGAACCAATCTTGGATGCTGACGAGTTCTACAGCGGTTGCTACGGTCGTGTGTCTCTGACATTCTACCCATACAACCAACAAGGCTCCAAGGGTATCGCATGTGGTTTGGGCAACCTTCAGAAATTGGAAGACGGCGAACGTCTGGGCGGCGGTAAGTCCGCAGCAGAAGACTTCGCGGTCTAATCGGTTCAATGCGGGATAGCTCAGTTGGTAGAGCAGGGGACTCATAATCCCAAGGTCGCTGGTTCGAGTCCAGCTCTCCGCAACCAAATTCCCCAGTAGCTCAGTTGGTAGAGCACACGGCTGTTAACCGTGTTGTCCGTGGTTCGAGCCCACGCTGGGGAGCCAAATTCAGGGTGTATGATAGTGGTAGTCGCCGAGGTTTGGAACCTTGTAGTGCAAGTTCGATTCTTGCCACCCTGACCATAAAACTTTTTTGATGGATTTCAAAATGTACGCAATTTCAACCGAGACGTCCCCGAAGCACACCACAAACATCACATTGTCCGATGGTACACGAGTTGCAATTCATACCTCCGACTTGCAAAAGTTTTTGGATTTGCAAACAGCAATCGCTGAAGTCGAAGCAGCCTATGTAGAGGCCAGCGAATGATTGAATTGAAGCTGTCCATTCCCGATGTGAACGCAGTTCTTGCATCACTGGGTCGCCAACCCTATGCAGAAGTGAACGAGTTGATTGGCCGTATTGTTTCTCAAGCAATGCCTCAAGCCACACCACCAGAGCCCGTAGGGCTACCCGAAGCTTAATTAGCAATTAAGCAACAAGCCGGCCCCGACTAACCCTCGGGGCCTTTTTTCCCTCTAGCACACCAAAAAGAAAAATGAATCAATATCAAGAGTACATCCACAAAAGCCGATACGCCAAATTCAAACCTGAAATCGGTCGCAGGGAAGACTGGAACGAGACAGTCCAGCGCTATGTGGATTATGTGTTCGATAAGCACCCTGCTTTGAACGCGGACAACAAACAAGACATCTTCAACGCCATCGCTGGCCACCACATCATGCCCAGTATGCGCGCCGTGATGACAGCAGGCAAAGCAGCAGACCGTGACAACACCTGCGTGTACAACTGCTCGTACTTGCCCGTGGATGACGTCAAGTCATTTGACGAAGCAATGTTCATTCTGCTGTGTGGTACAGGCGTTGGTTTCTCGGTTGAATCCAAGTACGTCAACAAGCTGCCAGACGTGCCTGAACGCTTGTATGATTCCGAACACTTGATCACCGTGCATGACAGCAAAGAAGGCTGGGCCAAATCGTATCGCCTGCTGATCGCCAGCTTGTATTCCGGCGAGATTCCAAAATGGGACGTGAGCAAGGTACGCGCCGCAGGCACACCGCTCAAAACCTTCGGTGGTCGTGCATCAGGCCCCGAGCCACTGGAAGACCTCTTCCGCTTCACCATTAAAACTTTCAAGGCTGCACAGGGTCGCAAACTGCACACTCTTGAGTGCCATGATTTGATGTGCAAGATTGGTGAGGTTGTTGTGGTTGGTGGTGTGCGCCGCTCTGCCATGATTTCATTGAGCGACTTGAATGACGAGCGCATTCGTCACGCCAAGTCAGGTAATTGGTGGGAGACACACCCCCACCGCGCGCTGGCCAACAATAGCGCTGTGTATGAGACCAAACCCACGGTGGGCACTTTCTTGGAAGAATGGACATCGCTGTACAACAGCCACTCGGGTGAGCGTGGCATTTTCAACCGTGAAGCAGCCAAGAAGATGGTTGCCAAATATAGCAAACGTGATGAGAATTTTGAGTTCGGAACCAACCCATGCTCTGAGATCATCTTGCGCCCGTACCAGTTCTGCAACTTGACCGAAGTGATGGTGCGCCCTGAAGACACACTGGACAGCCTCGCACAGAAAGTGCGCATGGCATCCATTTTGGGCACGATCCAATCCAACTTCACGCACTTCCCATACCTGCGCAAGGTCTGGCAGCGCAACACGGAAGAAGAGCGTTTGTTGGGTGTTTCGCTGACTGGCATCTACGACCATGTGATCATGGGCGACAGCAAGAAGGCCGCGCCTTGGTTGGAGCATTTGCGTGTTGTGGCCGGTGAGGCAAACGCGGAGTACGCTGAGTTATTGGGTATCCCCAAGTCAACCGCCATCACCGCTGTCAAACCAAGCGGCACTGTGAGCCAGTTGACCGACACAGCAAGCGGCATTCACCCACGCCACGCGCCATACTACGTTCGCCGTGTGCGCGGAGACAACAAAGACCCGTTGACTCAGTTTTTGGTCAACCAAGGCATCCCCGCCGAGGCTTGCGTGATGAAGCCCACGACCACCACGGTGTTCAGCTTCCCACAAAAAGCACCAGAGGGCTTGGTGACGCGCGATGACGTGGATGCAATCAGCCACTTGAAGTTGTGGTTGACATACCAACGCAGCTGGTGTGAACACAAACCCTCCGTGACCATCTCGGTCAAAGAGGAAGAGTGGCCGAAGGTTGGTGCGTTTGTTTGGGAGCACTTCGATGAGATGTCGGGCGTGTCGTTCTTGCCCCATGACGGCGGAACATATCGCCAAGCGCCTTACGAGGAATGCACCAAGGAAGAGTACGAGTCATTGTTGGCCAAACTGCCCAAGATCAATTGGAGCCAGTTCTCGGAGAACACTGACAACGTAGAAGGTGCGCAAATGTTGGCCTGCGTCGCAGGCGTATGTGAGATTTAACAAGGAGTGAAAATGAGTGAATTGACTTTTGGAGAAAAGGCATGTGGAGTTTCATTCAACCCCGGGGGCAATCCTGTGGTTGATGACATCAAGCGCAAGTGCGCGGAACTGGTTGACGGACTCGAAACCCTGCGCCAGCTGTCCGCCAAAGAGAACACATCGGGCGCAGAGGTGCGCCGTATGTTGAGCATTGCAATCACAGAAATCCAGACCGCTCAAATGTGGGCCGTCAAAGCAGTAACTTGGAGTCACTAACATGTCACGTATTTTTGTTCTCTTGGTCTTTGTCGCCGCGTGGATTTTTGGAGTCGTGGGGTGGATCAGCAATTTGATCACGTTGATCCAAACAACAGACATGCAGATTACCACCATGTTTGTTTTGCGTATTGTGGGTTTGTTTCTTTTCCCCTTGGGCGCTGTTTTAGGATACTACTGATATGAACTTCATCACTGAAAGTCTGAGTTGGGTAGCGGCTATCGCATTCTGCTCATGGGGTTTCTCCATTTGGGTGGGTTTGATGATTCATCTCACTCGTTACGCTTGGAGGGCGTTCTGATGAGCAAAGGGTCTAAACCAAGACCCATCCCGGAGCCTGATAAGTTCCGGGACAATTGGGACAAAATTTTCGGGAAGAAAAAAGATGACAAATCCTCTTGACGTTCAAGTAGCGGGCGACCACTACAAGAAACTGAAAATCCAACCCGTGGAGTACATCCACGCCAACAGCATGCCCTTCATTGAGGGCTGCATCGTCAAGTACGCCACACGCTGGCGCGACAAAGGCGGCATCAAGGACTTGGAGAAGATCAAACACTTCGCTGAGATGCTAATCGAACTGGAGAAGAACAGTGGCAGAGTATCGTAAAAAGCCCGTTGTAATTGAAGCTACGCAATGGTTCAAGATGGGCGACCATCCTGCTGTAAGAAAACCAGCACCAAAATTTTATGACGGCGAATGCGGTTGGGTAGATACTCTTGAAGGAGGTCACGTTGTGACGCCGGGCGACTGGATCATCACTGGCGTCAAGGGCGAACACTACCCATGCAAGCCAGACATCTTTGAAGCCACATACGAAAAAGTGTGATATACTGAAGTTGAGTTCATGGTGTGCGCCCGATGGTGGGCGCTTTACAGGGTGGGGCTCACGTCCCACCCTTTTTTTCAACGCGGATTCGTCCGCAGCCAAGGAGCAATTGATATGTGGGTATTAGGACAAAAAGATGGGAAACCATGGTGGTTAAAGCAAGATGAGCATCACGACTGGGTTCCAGTGTCGGAGAAAGAATACGCTGAATATAAACAAAAGGGGCAAGACGAATTGGATAGCATTGTGGCCAAAGCCCTTTTTAAACATTTCAACATTGGGGAGCAAAAATGAAGATTTTGAGCATCGACTTTGAGACACGCAGCCGGATTGATTTGAAGGATCGCGGGCTTGATGTCTACTCCAGCGACCCCAGCACTGAGATTGTTTGTTTGGCCGCTGGCTTTCGCGCCGAACACACTGACGGTTGGCTCACCGACGACATCCCTGAGTGGGTACTCACTTACGTGGCCAAAGGTGGCCTGATTCGTGCTTGGAATGCGGCGTTCGAGTACCACATCTGGAACCGCGTTGGCGCGCGGCTGGGTTGGCCTGAGCTTAAGCTCGAACAGTGCATTGACGCGATGGCCATTGCAGCGGCCAACAACCTGCCACAGGATTTGGACACCGCTGGTGAAGTCACCAACGCACAGTTTCAAAAAGACAAGCGCGGCAAGAAGCTGATTCAGCTGTTGAGCAAGCCCCAAAAAGACGGCACGTTCAACACCGACCCGGTGTTGCTGGAAGAGTTCCGCCAGTACTGCGTCCGTGACGTGCAGACTGAGATTGCTGTTGTCGAGCCCTTGCGCCCACTCTCCGCGCATGAGCAAAGTGTGTGGGTGCTCACTCAGAAGATCAACCAGCGCGGTGTTGCGGTCGATCCACAAGAGCTGGCCCGCGTTGACTCGGTGGTTCAGCAAGAATTGGATTCGATCAACATGCAGATCATGGGGTTGACGGATGGTATTGAGGTGAGCAAGCGCGACCAACTCAAGAACTGGTTCTACGACCATGGGTTGGACTTGCCAGATATGACCGCAGAAACCATCGAAAAGGCTGCCAAAGAGGGCCATGGGGACGAGACTGTCAACCGAGTGCTCAAGCTCCGTATGGAGGGCGCTAAGACCTCTGTGACCAAGTTTGCCAAGATGGCCGAGATGCAGGTTGGCGGGCGCATCCGAAATGGCCTCGTCTACCATGGCGCGTCCACGGGCCGCTGGGCCAGTCGCGGGATCAACCTGCAAAATATTGCACGTCCGGCAATCTGGATGAAAGACCAAGACATCAACGACGCAGTTGAGCTGGCGCTGGTGCGCGGGGACTACGAGGCCATGCGCGCGCGGTTTGGCGACAAGACCATGGAGGCATGCTCATCGATTGTCCGCAATGCCATCAAGGCGCCAGAGGGCTATGTGTACGTCGATGCCGACTTGAGTTCGATTGAGAACCGCGTCTCCGCGTGGATGGCCAACCAAATTGACAAACTGGAGCTGTTCCGCTTGGGGTTGGACGAGTACAAAACCTTTGCGTCAACCAGCCTGTACTACGTGCCCTATGAAGAGGTCACAAAGGATCAGCGCCAAGTCAGCAAGTCGGCGGTGCTTGGGTGCATGTTTGGCCAAGGAGCCAAAGGGCTCGTGGCTTATGCGGAATCGATGGGGGTGATTTTGACCTTGGAGCAGGCAGAGGATGCCGTGAACGCCTACCGTTTGGCGTATGGTCGGGTGAAGAATTGCTGGTATCAAATGGGCCAAGCCGCGCTTGACTGCATAAAAAATCCCGGCCAGCCGTTCAAGGCGGGCCGGGTTACGATGAAGGTGGCGAACAACGTGCTGTGGATGCAGTTGCCCTCGGGACGCTTAATTTGCTGGCAAGCACCCGACATCCGTAAGGAGCTGACACCATGGGGAAAACCTGCTGATGTTGTTTACGTCACCAGCCAAAACACCTTCACTCGCAAGTGGGGGCGCAATAAGCTGATCGGTAGCTCGATCTTTCAAAGTAGCGTACAAGGCGCAGCACGAGATTTTCTTGCTGAATCTGCGCTTGCTTTGGATGCTGAAGGTATAGCGGTAGTCAACCTGATCCATGATGAAAACCTCACATTAAGTTTAGTGGAGGATGCTAAATACACCGAGGAGCGGCTTATGACTGTACTGACAACCCCGCCAAAGTGGGCACCTGATTTCCCTCTTGCGGCGGAGTCATGGGTCGATACGCGCTACAGAAAATAAAAGAGGCTGGAGGGCGGCTTAGGCCGCTCTTCTTCCAAGCCTAAAATCACTGCCCCGCAGGTTGCGGGTTAATCTTGTTCATGATGTAGTCTTTGAGGTAGTCCGCGCCTTTTGCAGCAGCCACAACACCAGCACCAATCGCTTTTGTTTTTGGGTTACGAGAATACGTGGCTGCACCGGCGCCTGCCGAAGCCAGACCACTCAACCCGGAGTGCAAATAGTCTCCTTCTTGCGCTGCCAAAATGGCTTCTTTGGCTTGTTGGCCCATGATGGCGCCAGTGCCTGCGTTCAACGCACTGCCAATTCGGCTGCCAGCCTCAATGTGAGGGACGGGCAAGGCGGCTGGTGCGTTAGGGCGCGGCAGTGGTTTGGGCATGGGGAAGTTTGGCACCTTGGGCGCTTGCGGCACTGGTGCAGCAGGGCGTGATGCCAGAACATCTTGGCCAAGCCACAAACCAGTTGTTGGGTCGGGCGCAGCGCCGGGCATCATGCTTTGAGCTTGACGCACACGACTAACCCCTTGAGTGCCGGCTTGTTGGGCTTCGGCTTGGCTCAACACATTGCGGCCTTCCACGTCGGCAATATCACCACCAAACTGGCCTCGAATCCAATTGCGGGGGTCTTGGCCTGCGGCCTTTTGCGCGGTTGCTGCGGCTTGCTCTGAGGCTTTTTGCATTGCAGCTGCATGCTCCATTGCAGCTTTGCGCAACTCAAGAGCATACTTGTCTTGGCGATCAAGATTCTTTAATTGATCTTGGTGCTGCAATTGGGCAGTACGGTTAGCATCGCGCACGACATTGGCGTTGGCTGTCTGCGCGCGCACGTTGGCTTCTGTGCGTTTGCGATCAGCGCCGCCCATGGCGCCAGCAAGCGCGCCCGCGCCGCCGGACATGGCATCGGTGACATCCATGTCGCGGCCTTGATCCACGGTTTGTGTTGTGTCGTTGATGCCAGACAAATCCAAGGGCTCGATGTCTTCAACATCGGTGCTGAATTGTGTACTATTAGGGCCTGCCATATCAGCATATCCTTTTACTTTTTGAATGTGTGTTTTGGCTTCGGGACTCATCTCGCCGCCTTTGAAATACGGGCTGTTGGGGCCATCATGGTATGCCACCAAAGTTTTGTCCCAGTCGCCATTGTGCTTGTCGAGCAATTGGCGCGCGTAGCGCATGCCGCCGTCAATGTTCTCATCTTCGTTGTATCGGTCAACACCCATGTCTTTGGCGGCTTTACGACCAAGCATCATCACGCCCACAGGGCCTGTTTTTGAATGTTTGCTTTGGTCAAACCCACTCTCCTGCATTGCCATACCGAAAGCAAGTGTTTTGGGCACACCATACTTCTCAGCAGAGGCCATCACCTTCTCAGCGGTGGCGCGTTGCTTTTCGTTGAGTGAATCAAACATCCCCATCATTGATCCCCGGGATACTTAGCGTCAGCGCGGCCAAACACTTTGGCTGTGCGGTAGAACTGTTTCTTGCGCATGTCGGCCAGTTCAGGGCTGTCTTGGAATTCACTCCAACGATGGCCAGCTTTCTTCATTTCTTTCCATAAGCGATCTTGCTCCACGCGGTTGCGGGCTTCGAGTTCAACACTTTTGGCCATTTGCATCAGCGAAGCAGGCGTCGAATGCGCGCGGTCGCCAATCACTTCTGCCATCAAGCGACGCTCATTGTCAGAAACAGACCCTTGGCCCTTGAGCACTTTCTGGCTGTAGTCCAGTTGCATTTTTGTCAAGTCACGACCCAAACGAACGTATGCGTCCATGACATTTTTGTCTTTGGCCGCCGGGTCGAGTTTGACCAACGTGTCTTGCAGGCCGGGGATTTTGACAGCGCCGAACTCACCCAGTTGAACGCCTTGGTCCACGAGGCCCAAGAACGCGCTCATGGCGCCGGGCTTGGCCAACTTGCCCAACACGCCGTTTGAAGATTTGATGTCTTGCTGCATGCGTTGGGCCAGTGCGGCATTGTCAGGAGCGTTCATCGCTTCCGTTTCATGTGCGGTTTGTTGTGCGGCATAGTTCTCGCCCACTTTGCGCGATTCGGCCTCCAAGCCGGCGGCTTTTGATTTGGCTTCAGCCTCGCGGATTGCCAAGTCTTGTTTAGAGCCGGGGATAAACCCTGTGCCTGTCGCGGGTGCAGGCGCTGGCGCTGGCGCTGGAGCCTGAGCAACAGGGGGAGTTGAAGGCAGCGCACCACCGCGCACAGCCGGCGCAGGGGTAGGCGCAGGCACTGGAGCAGAAGGCAAAGCACCAGACTGAGGTGCGGGGCCTTGCCCAGCCGTTGGCACAGCTTCCCATGGGGTTTGTTGCACCGTACCGCCGGGCACGTTCATTTCATGAGGCTGGAATGCGCCGGCGCCGGCTGCATGCAGCATCATAGCGCGGTTCCACGCATCTGAGCCGGGCTTAACGCCACCAGACACCAACTCACGTTGAGTGTCGGTCAGCTTGCGCAACTCAATGGCTTTGGTGATTGCAGCTTGTGGGTTGACACGATGCAGTGCGTAGAGTTGCAATTGTTGCTCTTGGCTCAAAGGCACTTGACCGCCAAGGATAGGAGCCAAATCGGCTTGTGCAGCACCTTGCCCTTGAGGCTGTGAAGCACCTTGCCCTTGAGGCTGTGAAGCACCTTGCCCTTGAGGCTGTGAAGCACCTTGCCCTTGAGGCTGTGCGCCGCCTGCACCGATGATGCGATTAAACACCGCTTGGTCTTGTGCTTGTTGGGCTTGTTGCGAGTCAATGTTTGCCATTGCAACGCGAGCTTGTGTGATGTCGTTGTTACGCTGTTCTTGCGTTTGATTGTACGCTTGTTGTTGTCCGGCCCAGCCAGAGGTAGGGCCTGCAAACCGAGCCATACTCTCTGTAAAGTTGCCCAGTACGCTATTTTTCTCAGCTTCGCGTTGCTGGATGATCTTCATGAGTTGGTCTTTGACTTCTTGGCTTTGAGGACCACCAAGACTCACTTTCTTTTGGCCAGCAATACTCAATCCGCTGACTACGGGCGTGTCAGAAGATTGATCAATTGCGTCCAGTCCGCTTTGGTTTTCTGTGTCTGCCATGTTTGTCCTTACTGGGTGATTGGGTTGCCATTTGCGTCAACCGATGTGGCGTTGGTATCTGAACCAGTAGTGTACCCTGAATAGTCGCCGCCGCCACCATACGAGCTTGTGTCGATTGGTTGGGGGGTGCCAGTGTAGGTTGGTGTGCTGGATGAAGACAACAAACTAGACAACCAGCTTGGCAAGTTTGCTGATGAGCCTGTGCCTGTCAGTGCGTTTAACGCCCCTTGACCCAAGTTGCCCAAGTTGTTGGCAAGGTTGCCTGCTTGTGTCAGGTTGGCGGTCAATCCTTGGTTGTTTGTCGTTGTTGTCGTTCTTGGCACAGATTGGCCAATGTTGCCCAGTGCAGTGGCCGCTTGGTTGACCGCAGGCAATGCACCAAGCTCTTGGAAGTTGGCTGTGTTGAGTGCTGTGGTGCCATATTGTGATCCAAGATTACCTGCGCCAGCTTCTGCTTGGATGGCTTGAGTCAATGCGTTCTCAGCAGTTGTATTTTGGTTTGCGGCCAATGTAGTCAATGCGCCTGCTTTGGACGCATCGATTGCTGTTTGGTCACGCAAAGAGCCTGTTTGACCAGAGCCAATTCCCGCAGCACCTTGCGTTGATGCAATCGTTGGCAACATCTGATTGAGTTGCGCGTTTTCAGAAGCGAACAGGCCACCAAGGGTTGTGCCCGTGTTAGGTTGGCCGTTTGGCAACCATGGATTGGTGATACCAGATGCAATATTTTGCAACGTGGCCGTGCCTTGGGTGAAGGGGTTTGTATTGGAGCCCAGCGACTCAACCAAACCCTGAGCCACTGTGCTTTGGGGGTTGACTGCGCTGGACAGCGCGCCAGTGGCGGCTTGACCAATATTTTGTTGTGCAGAGGTGAACCACGATGGCAGCGTCGTCGCTGCTGTGGATGAGGTATCAAAAGCACTCATGCTCGGTCCTTTTTCAAATAATCTAGCGGCGACTGATGCGCAGAGGGCGGCAGTTCGCTGGGGGAAGCTGAATGGGCGCGCGAACGGATCGCTTTCACCATTTCATCAAGTTTGGACGCGCCAGCGTCGGATGATCCATTACCCAACGCTGCCACCACATCGGCAGGCAACACAAACTCGTCGCGCGCCACCATGGCAGGAATGCTGTCCGAGGTGCCATCGCCGTCACCCTTGACGTGCATGTTGCCCAAGCCGCCTTGGGAATGGAATTGAGGTTCGCCCGCCGGGTGCGCCATTGTCAAACCGCCTTGTGCGTAGGATGCCAAAGGCTCCACATTTTGGGCTGGGTCAACATAGTCGTTGCCTGCGGGAACAGAAGCCACGGTGGTGGGCGCGTAGGAGTTTGCCTGAGTGTATGTCGGCGCTGTGGTCACATCCGACTGCAAAGGAGACAAATCGCCATCACCAGCGCCATGAAAAATGGATGTTAAGAGAGACAAATCGCCGAAGTCCGTGGTTTTTGATCGTGGTGTTTGAAACCCAGCCAAGGAAAACAATAAAGGATTCAACGGGGCTGGCGCTGTGTCTGAAATCAGGGACGAGCTTTGTTGCTCGGGTTGCGCAACTTGCTGGGTTGGAGTCGCTGTGTTGCTCGATGCTGATCCATTTAATTTGGTCAAGCTTGTGGCTGCCGCAGCAGGAATCAAGTTTGCCGACACACTCGGTGTAGGAATGTTGGTGGATGTGTCCGTTGGCGCAACGGGTGTTCCAGTCACGTTCGGATTGTTGATGATCGAATTTGGGTCGCCCAGATTGGGAGACGATCCAGTTGCTGTGGTGCCGATCGCGCTGGTTGTCCCTGTAACCGTGGGTACTGTGACGCCTTGCCCACCATTCATGGAGGTCAAATTGGGCGACTGCGAATATGTCGCATTACCTGTGTCGGCAGCCACTGGTGTGGTGTTTGCCAGATTGTATGACGCCGTTGTGTCCAGAGGCACTTGTGAGCCAGTCACAGGCGCCAATGAAACGTCCAAGGGTGTTGTGTCAACCACAGGCGATACGGACTCGACAATGCCTGTATCGGTTGGTGCTGTGGCAACAGGCACATTCACATTGGCAGCCGGCGTTGGCGCGGCCACGGGGGTCGTTGTGTCAGCCGGCGTTGGCGCGGCCACGGGGGTCGCAGGGACTGTGGGCGTCAACGCTGCTATCGGGCCTGCGTCCGCTGGCAGTTGAACGCCAGATGTTGTGTCAATTGGAGGCGTTAGGTTGGTTGTCGCGCTAGTGTCTACCGGCGCCTGAACACCGGAGGTTGTGTCAACAGGGGGTGTCAAAGTGGTGTCCACCGGCGCCACGTAGGTCGATGCTGCACTAGGGGTATCTGTTGGTGCGGTCGTGGGGGTGTCACTAGGTGTGCCGCCAGAAGCGCCGCCCGCGTTGACTGCGCTATTGAGCGCGCCAGAGGCGTAATTTGATGCGGCAGCGTTCACCGCGCCAGCGATTGGGTTGCCGCCAGACAGGGCAGCCTGAGTCGCGCCAGAAGCCGCCGCGCTGGCAGCCTTGATCGTGGTGGGGGACAACCCAGAGGATGTGTCACTGGGGGCGGCTGCTGCGCCAGTGTCAGTGGGGGCGGCTGCTGCGCCAGTGTCAGTGGTTGCGGCGCTGGCGTCAGCAGGTGTGCCTGTTAAGGCGCCACTAACGTATTGGCCAGCCTGCAAGCCGGCTTCAGATACGGCGGCACTGGAAAGGGCTTGCCCTAAATTACCACCGTTGGCAATCGTGTCAGCCGCCGAGATGGCAGGCAGCAATTCAGCGTTGCCAGTCGCCACGGCAGCCACTTTGGCGATTGTTCCAATTGGGTCATTGACTGCGCTTGTAACGGCGCTGTCAACCACGTTGACAGCCGTGTTTACGACGCTAGAAGCGACGTTGGCTACTGTGTTGACCACGCTTGATGCGGTATCTGCAACAGCATTTACTACCGCCGCCGCTGGCCCAAACAATTTTATCTTTCTGTTGCCACAATGCTCAAACGCACCAATTGGCAAATCAGGAATGTCTAAAAGAAAATGAGATTTCATACTTTCGCCATCCAGTTGTATTGGTGGCGATCTGAATGTTCTACTTTAACACCAAGGCGTTTTAGCATTTGAACAATCCCGGGATTGTCCGCTTTGCCGTACACGCAGCGAACCGGTGTTTTGCGAATGATGCTGATGAAATGAGGCAAGCTCTGCACCAATTGCATTGGGGAATCCTGAGTGAAAAGATGCAGTTCAGCATCTTTTTTGTCGATGTTTCGGATCAACAGGACGCTATTGCCTGCGGACATGATATGGCCTTTACCCTTTTGAACCACAGAAGCGACAAAAGCCAACACCTTTTCAGGGTTGACTCCATGTTGTTGGCAATCGGCAGTGATAATTTCTGAAGGTGTCATGTACGTATATCCTATAGAAAATTACCCATTTTATGGACCATTTACGGCCTGAGTTGCTGCTTTTGCCCACCCTTGCCAAGTATCAAACTGATCTGGAGCGGGTACGTTGAATTGGCTAAATATGCTGTTTGTCACCATAGATGAGGCAACCTGTTTCCAATTTTCTTCAGTGACGTAGGGGAACTGTTGGTCGCCAAAATAGAGGATCAGGTTGCCATTCCACTGCTCCCAAGTACTAAAGTCGGGCAGGAAATCAAGTTGCATCAGGGACGCTCATCGCCAAGTTCGGCAGTGATCATGATGCGGCCAAATTCAAAGTCGCCGTCCACCACGTTGCTGCGGAACTGCAAATTGATTAGGCGGTGCTCAACCCTCAAATCGATCTTGCCATCTGTATCTTGGAACACATAAGGCCCATCATCTTGTTCGGCGCCTTGCGCAAATGGGCGCCCGATCACCATCATCTCCATAGGCCCCACTTGACGGAAGTCAGGCTCGATCCGCGTGATGTGCATGCGGCGGTTTGCCGTGATCGTCACATCTTCGGCGGGGGTGCCCCCTACAAAAGAGATGTCACAGGTTTCAGCAAACGAGTCAATGGCGAAGACCCCATTGTCGGTGATTTTGTTTTTGCCATATTCGTGTTGCCAGATGGCATACCCGCCCAATGCTTGAGTCACCGTGGTCGCGTTGCTGATCACCGGGCTGGCAAATGTCATCACCGTGTACCCGCCGGAAGCGTTATCGGTAAATGTTGCGCCAGCGATTTGGTTGATCGCCGTAAAAGTGTTGCTTGCACTGTTATTGAACGACATATACGAGCCCGCTGGATTCGTTGTTTGGTCGCCTGACAATACGATTTGATACGCATTGGTTGATGGTGTGCCAGAGTGATTTGGTCCATACAATACAGAGTATGTTGCGCCGAAGCTGCCTGTGAAATTCCAATCACACCATACAGGGTAAGGAAACACTTCCGTCATGTAGCCACATGAGCGCTGCGACCCTTCAGCCATGCCCGCGTCATACCACGTCTGATCTTTGACGTTGTAGATGATGGCATCGTTGCACTCTGTCGATGTGCCGCGCGGGTAGAAGAACCAAACTTCGTTGAAGCGAGGCACCTTGGTGGCCCACACTTTTTGACGCTGGCTGTAGTTCAAATTGTCGAACAAGTAGTTCACGTTCTTGTCGTTTGGTAGAACTTGAACCACACCGTTGTATAGGTAGAATCGGTCAACACCCATCCAAAAATAAACGCCATCCATCTCGACCACGGAGTTGGACGACATGATCGAGGTGTTATTTGAAAGGATGTCATATCTCCAGAAGTACGGCGTGGTCGATGTAAACGACACTCGCACCAAAGAGTCTGTCGCCCAGAACAAACCAGCGGGGGACAGCGAGCCGCCACGCAAAGGCATACCGGCCACGATTTTGCCCGAAGCCATGTTTGTTTCGTTGGCCAGCGTACCATTCCAGTCGCTGAATGTGGATACATTGCCTGTTGGCGTATTGAAGATGACGTTATTGTTGCGCAGCAACCCGGACGTACCAAACACAAAAACAAACGGATGCAAAACAACCACACCGCCGGAGACATTGATTGGTTGGTATGTCGGGTATTGGCCTGAAGAATCCATAACTTGGGTCAGCACGTACTTGCCCGTTGTTGGGTCTGGCATGAAGCTGCCCGCGTACAAGCTCGTCACCACGTTGGAATCGACGTTGTTCAAATTTTGACCGGGATGGGCCAACAACTTAGAATTTCCATTGCCTGAAGAGTCATACCCGATGTCAAACTGCCAGAGGTAATACGGGTTTGATGCTAGGCTTCCGGGGATGTAAATTTCCACGGTGGTTGCAGTCGAAAACCCCGCTGCACTGGTCAACGTAATCGTTGTTCGATTGGTGCCTGAGTTGTAGGTTGGTGTCCCTGTCGTTGTGTAGTTGGTGCGCACATTGGATGTGTTGTACGACCAAAACACAGTTCCAGAAGGGAACGTAGACACCACATTGCCAACGACTTGAATCACGTTGGTTGTCAGGTTTGTCACCACGTAGGTGGTGTTGAATTCCACTTGAACAGGACCAACTCCAACACCTTGATCAGTGCCTGTGGTGTAAACTTCAATGCCGTTTTGGTTGCCCACGAAGATGTAGTTCACACCGTTCTGCGGGTTGGTGATGACACCGCGCGGGATTGCGTTAGGGGACGCAAACATTTGGCGGTAGCCATTCATCTTTTTGGCTTTGTTACGTTGAAACCGAATCCATTGGCCATCGCCAAATTCATCGCCTTCAAATTTTGTACCGTCGCGCTTGATGCCGGGCTTATTGGCAAGCGTAAAGATTTTTGAAGGTCCTTGTGCTGCTTGCTGTTGGTCTGCCATTAGAATTGGCCCCCAGTAATTAGGTCTGCTTGAATGCGACCAATAAATGTAGTGATGTAGTTGCCTGTGCCGCCAGTCACGTCCATGGTCGCAATGTTGTTGCTGCCCGCAGCAAAACCAAGCATCCCGTTGTTAGGCGAATACATGCCCGAGTTGGGGTCCGCTGCGAACGAATACGCTGGATTGACTGCTGTACCCCGCTGGACCAATTGAGTGCCCACGTTGGCCTGAATCAACGGCCACACATTGTTGCCATCGCTCAGGATGATGGCTTGGGAATTGCTTGCCAAGCTGAATGGTGTCTGGGATGAACCATACACTTGGAAATTGATGGAGTAGCCACTTTGGTTGGTGTCGTTCAACAGGTAGTACACCTGAGTCACGGCGGGCAGCTCGACCAATAAGGAAGATGCGCGGGTGCCGGCCAGCGCTGTGAAGCGCTGAATGATCGGCGTATTGCTGACCAAGTTGAGCGAAGCGCCTGAGATGGCGTCCACGTCATACGTGGCTGATGTGAATGTCAGGCTGTTTGGGCGTGATCGACCGACAGTGAAAAACTCTTGGACGGCAGGATCGCGGTTCACACAGATGAAGCATGAGTCGCCCAGAGGCAACGTCAAGCTACCCAAACCGTCAATCAGCGAAGATGAGCCCGTTGCTGGGTTGATGGTTAGCGCGCCGGTGCCGTTGTTGCGCACCAGAATGAACCAGCCTTGTGAGAGGCTGTTTACCGATGGTAAAGCCCAAGTACCAACACCACCATTCCAAACCAAACAGTTGCCTCGTGAGGCGTCATTGATGGCTGGCGCAGTGATGTATTCGCTGGTCACAAACGCAGCTTCAATCTTGCCTAAAATAGCCGCAGTGGAGTTGCCCGCCAGTGTGGTTGCATCGGCGGTTGAAGTGCCAGTTCCAAACTGCAACAAAGCCCATACACCAGCTTGAGTGCTATCATCCACAATGTAGGTGTAGAACACTTGGCCACCGTTGACGGTGAATGATCCCGTGCCATCAAAGCGCTGAAAAAAGATTGGATATGTGCCGGTGTTGCGGATCAGGATGTCTTGGCCAACAGATGCCTGAGTGGCATCGGGCAACGTGACTGCGTAGCCCGTGTTATTGGCAGTGAACTCCATGATACGTGCGGTTGTTTGCTGCGTATCATTGGCGTACTGTGGCCAATACAGTTGGATGCTTTGTGTGAGGGCAACTGATGCGTAACTCACATCAGTGGGCTGAATCACGTTGCCGGTAAAGGCGGAGGTGTATGTTGTCATGGTTCTTGTCTCACAGTGTTACGATCAGCCATCCGACGTGAATCTTCACCCTTGATGGCGGCAATCGCGTCATCGTAGTAGCCTTTCCACACAGAAATTTTTTCCAAGCTCTTCAAGTAGCCTTGTGCTTGCAACAAGGTACCATACAGAAGAGCTTGTGGTGCTTCACGAGTCCAAAGATTTTCTTGGTTCTCTTCGTCGAGCGGCTGGATGCGGCTGTAGTAAATGATTTCCAGTGGGTACGATTGATCTGGTTTGGGTGCCAGCGCCCAATGATCATAGTCATAGTCGCCGTAGTAGATGGGCTGTCCAGCATCTGATTCAGACTGGAACTGAGTCACGTAGTCCATTGAGCGATTGGTGACAGGGACGCCGTTGATCTTCATGCTGATCGTCTTGCGCCAGCGCACTGGTTTTTCCAGCACAAAGTTTTCCGGCTCCAGCGTCGTGTTGACCACGTTCAATTGGAGCAGTGTTTTCAGTTCAGCCGCGATTGCCTGTTCAGTCATCATGATCAGGCGCGGAATCTGTGCAAGAAATTGCGCGTCGTTCCGTTCTGAATAATTGATGACATCCTGAACAAGGCTGTCATAGGTCATCGCTTGTGCTGTCATTTATTACTCGTACAAGATGTTGATTGAGCCAGCGTCAAAGGTGTCCGTGCCGTTGACTGTTGTGATGACTACTCGGTCTAATGCTCCTGCAAGCGATATTACTCCCGCACAATAACTTAAAGACGGTTGAACAGAATCTGCTAATTGTGATGAACAAGTCCAAATATTAGAGCTAATATTTGTAAAAACAGTTTGTCCTGAATTTAAACTTGACGCTAAAATAGCGCTGCCAATAACAAATCCATTTGTAACAGTTCCTACACCGGGGGAAACACCGTTTTTTATACTACTATTAGTTTCAGTATATCCTGATGTAGTAGTAGAGCCGCTGCCTAATTGAACTAATAAATTTGATGTTCCCGATGTTGACACGCCGTTAAACATCACAGTGATTCGCTTCGCCCATGAAGGAATACCAGTAAATGTGATCGACGTGCCGCTAGTGCTGGCCTGTGCTGTGCCCGATGTGATCAATGTGCCGCCGGAGTTGGCGTTGGCACCAACGGCAGCTAAGTTTGCTGATTTTGTCATTGCTATCCTTATTCGTTAGCTGCGATGGATGCTTGCACGGGCGCGATTGCATCCCGCAAGCCTTGCGTAGAGGTTGCTGAAGCGACTGCTGTTCGCGCTGTAGTCAACAAATCCAACCAATCAGCATCAGCCAATTTGTTGGCAATTCCCGCGCCAGTATTTGTCGCGCGGTGATTTGCTTCTGTTTTAGCCAATGCGTTCAAAACAGCTTGTTGTTGTGCAACTGCTTTGGTGATGTTCACGCTAACGGTTGAGCCGTTCAATTCCCAAGCGTTAAAGAAGTCGCCGTCCGCGTTAGGCAGTGTGCTGTCGTCAACAATGATTGAACCCTCTGGCGTGTCTTTGGCTTTTACTTCTTCAATAGACATTTCACCAGTGGGTATACAAACAGCCACTTGACCATTTTGAGAATAGATAATTACTTGAGTCATTGTGAGTCCTTACCGGAAAAAAGATAAACAAGCAACTTTTGCGTTAAAAAAAGTTGTGTTAGTTGCAGTTCTAGCTGTACTTTGAATTGCAGCCGAAGTAGTTGTAAAGGGTGTTGTAGTCGCCCTTGATGGGCCAATAATAATAATATCAGTGTTGCCTGATGTGCCATCAGCTAAAGAGCCAATTCCTGACATTGAATAGTTTGCATCGACAAAAGCGTTTGTAAAATTAACCGTATATGTGCCAGTGCTGGTATATGTAATGCTGCTAACATTGAAAGCAGCATTTACAGTTGCGACCGAACCAGCAGAAGAATTAAAATTAACCCAAGCACGACACAGCGTACCAATCTGATTGCCTGCGTTGTCATAAAAGAGCGGTGGTGTCAAGCTTGCCGCTGAGTTGATTTGACCAATGGTTGGTGTGGTCAATGTCAAGCTCGGAGCCAAATAGCTTGATACCACAGCCCCCGCAGTAGCGGGAATGGCATTGAGCACCGAGCTTACTTGGAAGCTCTCGATGGCAATCAAATCGTTCAGCGTGGCGCCAGTACCAAGCACAACAGTTGTGCCGTTGGTCGCTGTGTAATCAGCAGACCCAAGAAGCACACCGTTGCGAAAGACGTTGATGAAACCGGCTGTGTAGCTTGGAGGGGTGAAAGTGGTTTGGCCCGATGTCGCGGTGAACTCAGTCACAGTGCGGTAGGCTGTGTTTGTCACCCCCGATGCGGGAATGCCCAAGTAGCGGCAAGAGATGTTGCCTGTGCCACTGGCTGGCGCCGAGGAGAATGTCAACGTGGTGCCAGAGACACTGTACGTGGATGGTGCCTGCACCACGCCGCTGATGGCGACGAGCACGGACGCTGAGTTGGCCGGAGCCACAGACATGGTGAATGCTGTGGCCGAGCCCGTTCCACTGAACGTATCAGTCAGGAACGCTACTTGAGTTGGTTGATTGCCGATATAGCTCATTGTTTACTCGTACAAGATGTTGATTGAACCAGCGGTGAATGTTGCTGTTCCTGCTACTGTTGTGATTGATACGCGATCTAATGCGCCAGCAAGAGAAATAGACCCAGCCCCAAGCCCACCTGTGGTTGTGCCTGTATGTTGAGTATTAACGGAGCCAACCCATGTATTGCCAGAAACCATCGTCAAAATTGCATGACCATATCGAACAGTTGATGAGGTTAAAGACCCTGAGCTGCCTTCACCAAGAATACCAGAAGTGACAGAAGTTCCTGTACCTGCTCCACTTCCTGTAAATACTGTTGCCTGAGTTAAATATCCTGTAGTAGTGAGCGATCCAGACCCCAACTGAATTAAAAGTTGAGCACCAGCGCTAAAACTAACACCGTTAAACATCACCGTGATTCGTTTGGCCCAAGATGGAATGCCAGTGAACGTGATCGACGTGCCGCTGGTTGAGGCAACCGCTGTGCCTTGTGTGATGACGCCCTGTGTGCTGACGTTCGTGATATAGCTGATTGGCATTAATATTTTCCTTCTGCAAAGATGTTGACAAAGACCGTGCCGTCTTCAAGTGCTTCAATCTCATGCCATTCGTTGGCCGTGAGGTTCACGGGCTGCGTTGTCTTGTCAATCACCAACTCACGGCCTTCTTTGCGAACAATCGCTGACCCAGCGTGGCACATGGTCAAGTGGGCAAAGGTGTGCTCGTGCTTGGGCAAACCTTCGCCCTTGTTGGCGTGGTAGACGTATACCGAAACACCGTCATAGGTCACGCTGTGGACTGGGACAACCAAGATTGTCATAGGGTTTGTGCCCCAGTTGAAATTGGTTGTGTTGGGGAAATGCCAAGGGATTGCGCTGGGATTGGTTTGATTGTGTTGTCAGCGGGGTCGTACCAGAACTGATCGGCCACTACATTGTCAGCGCAGGCAGTCCAGAACAACCCAGCAGCAACTGGGAATGTCTGATCGTCAGGCTCGACTTGAGCAACTCGATAACCCGTTTCACGGGGTTCAATTTGTGAAATCAATGCTTGCATGTTTATCACCATTCAAAAATGACTACGCCAGCAGCGCCAGCACCACCAGTTGCAGAACCAGAGCCAGCAGGAGATGTTCCATAACCACCGCCACCGCCATAATTCCCACCAGTTGATCCGTTGGTTGCCATTCCTCCGTTTTTTCCTGCATAGCCAAAAACACTGCAGCCAGAGAGGCCGTTATACCCACCACCAAAATTTAACGCCCCGCCTGAAGCAGTACCCGGACTCCCCGCAGTACCGCCGTTGGAAGTACCGCCCCCCCCGCCAGTTGCTGTAATTGTTGTGATAGTTTGCGTACCTGATGCGACGCTAGATGTTCCGCCAGTGCTGGCCGTTGTAGAACTTGCGCCAGACCCACCCGCTCCAACAGTTACTGTAAGTGTTGCTCCAGAAGTAAGACCAGACAAATAACTTACAGCAACACCGCCAGCGCCCCCTGTTGTTCCAGAGCCTATAAGGTTTGATCCGCAAACAACGGAGCCTTGTCCGCCGCCTCCTCCTCCTCCTGCGCCCACCACAGTCACTTTCAGCGCTGTCACGCCTGTCGGGATGGTAAATGTTTGGCCTGAGCCAGTTGTGGTGAACGCTTGGCCAAGGACGCCGGGTAAGCCTGTCGAGATGGTTGACCAAGTATTGTCGCCACGCAAGTAGGTGGATGAGCTTGGAGTGCCTGTTGCTGAGAGTTGGGTAGTGCCTACGGTCTGTTGACCGGGGGAGATCACCTGAGTCACCGGGCTGGTGTAATAAACGTAAATATTGCTTGTGCCAGTGGGCGGCGCAGACGTGAACGTGATTGTGTTGCCACTCACTGTGTATGCCACGCCCGGTGTTTGCGGCACGTTGCTGATGGTCACTTGGACTTGCGCAACAGACGCGACTTGGCGCGACAAAGTGAACGCAGTCGAGGAACCGTTGCCGCTGAAATAATCAATGGCCGGGGTGAACGACTGTGTTGTTGGTGTATTGCCAATATAGCTCATGTGCTATCCTTAGCTGATTTGCAAGCAAGACAAGATGACGTCAGCGGAAGACGCTGTGCCAGACACCACGGTGAATGCGTCACCGGTGTTCAAAACGATTTTGCCATCGGCGCCGAACAAGGCCAGCGAGCCACCAACGGGCACAGTTGCATTGTTCACAACATAGTAGTTGGTCGCTGACGCGGTGATGTACGCGCTCACTGTGATGGGTGATGATGTGGTGTTGGCCACTGTCATGCCAATCACGGTTGTTTGGGTTGCCGATGCGGCTGTGACCAAGACCACGGGGGACGTGCCCACGTTCTTGGCCGTGTATCGTGTGAATGTATTTGTTGCCATTTTGTTTCCTTACCCTAATGCGATGGACATTGCGACTGCCGTGCCGGCAGGGTCTACTTGCAAATTTGATTGGGCGCCAGCCACCGTGGTGGCGCCAGTGCCGCCCGCTGAAACGGGACGAATTTTGTATCCAATCGTTTGGACTGTCGATGTGTTGTCTTTGTAGAACAACAAACCATCAGTGATGTTGATTGCCAACTCGCCGTTGAGCAAGTTGGCAGCCGAAGGCACGTTGGTTGTTGTAGAGCTGTAGTACAGTTGGAGCGGTGTATATCCGGTTGCGGCCATCTTTATGGTCCTTTATTTAGTGTAATACGAAATGTTAGGTTGGATGTAAAAAGGCGAACGGTCTCTATCCTCTTCCTCAGCCTGCAACGTCAGCTCTTTGGCTTCCATGGTAAGGCGCCCAATGCGGTTCTCGTCAATTCCGGGCAGCAGTTTGGCCACGGCAGCTGAGAGTTGTTTTTGCATGCAAGGCATCCATCGGTCTGGCACCGCCAGCTCATTGGTCAATTTGCCCACGTCTTGGGGCTGCAATTCCAAGAGCACTTGGAACGCTTGAAAGGCATCTTGTGGCACAGGCCACAAGTTCATGATTGGGGTGACTTGGCGATCAAACCAGAATTGCAACGAGCGGTTGCTCTCGAAATCTTTGTTTGGCAAGTTAAAATAGCTGTCGCGGTTGAGTCGCGCCAAGGGGATGTCTTGTTGTACCGAGCCCAGTGACAAAGCATTGACCACCACATTTGATGCCGAAGCGTTGCGAAAGCGCCAATACGACGCCGTGGGCGATCCGTCGATCTGCAAGTAGCCCCAGTTGTTGACCACACCATTGCTGACTTGGCCAAGATTGGTCCAAGTTATGTTGTCGTAACTGTAATCTACTTCCAGTGTGATTTTCTCTGTGGAGTAAAAGCCCGCGCTCAAGAAAGCGTAAGCAGTCTCATAGTATGCCATCGCGTTGCCACCCGCTGGAATGGTATAGGGCACCGCGATGCTGGTGGTGTTGAACGCCCCAAAGAGAGTATCCAGCGTGGTGCTTGGGCGAGTCACAAGACGGTAGTTTGCCACGCGCACATCCACGGTGCCGCGCGGCATGGTGTATTGGCGAGTTTGTCCTTCGCCGCCAAACATCACGTAGTCCAACAACCAGAGGTTGACACCACGGTTGGACAGGTTGATCAAGATGTACCACAACGCACGACGGGCAGCATTCACATACTCCGGTGTCATTTCCTCAGCCAGCTTGCCCGATTCCAAGTAGGCATGGGCAATCATCTCATCAACCGTGATGGTTGTTTGAGCTGTCGTGTTTGAGGTGTTGTTGTAGTTGCTTGCCATTATTTTTTCTTGCGTTCAGGCAGTTTGCTTTTGGCCTTGCCAGATGCTACGAACTCTTTGCCAACCTTTTGGGGGATGCCCACCTTCTTGGCGAATTCGGGGTTGTTTTTGACGCCCTGCATCAGGCGCTCTTGTGCTTTCGATTTCAAAGGCATACTAGCACTTCCCGCCTTTTTTGAACTTGTCGGGGCCTTGCGCTGAAGGCTTGCCGGAGGCTTTCTTGGTTGGCTCAGTTGCCTTGATCAGGCCACCTTCTTTGTACTTGCCAGTCATGCCGCCGCCGCAGAACTCGCGCACGGTGCCTTTTTCTTTCTTCACGCGGCCACCCTTTTTGAGCTTGCTCAAGTCGGTTTTCTCGCCTTCGTGCTCTTGTTCGTCGTGCATTTTGAATGCTTTTTTGACGAGTTTTTTGTCTTGTGTCATGTCATCGCCGACTTCAAGGTCTTTCTTGCTGTGGTCGATGCGGGGGGTGTAATTAAGTTTTGCCATGTAACTCTCCTATAGATAATTACCCATCAGAGGGGTGTTTTTCGCCCAATCAGGCCATGATCAGGGCTTCGGCCCGGACTTCGCTGACTCGCCGTGTCCAGCCTTTGCCAAAGGTTTCAAACGTGGGCAAAGTCTCCAAAAAGCCTTGCCGCAGGTCGCAGTAGAGGTTGATCAATGGCCGCACCTGTTTGCCTTCAAGCGAAATCAAATCGTCAGGGTTGATCGTGCCATCTTGAGGTTGCTCCATGATATGGAGCAAAAAGCGCGTGGCGCGCTCCACGCCGCTGTTGACCGCGCAGTCAAATACACAGTGATCCAACCCCGCAGGCAGGTCGTCACCTTTGATTGCTGACCAATATTCTTTGTGGTAAAGAGGTGCCACTTGCTGGGTAGTCAGTTCGCGCATGTCTTGCTCGGTGACAGGGTGGCCAGCCCATGCTTCCCAGACGCGCTTGGTCACACCATGGTTGGTGATGCCGCCGGGGTCTTTGGAATTATTTGAGAAGCCGCCTTCTCGCGTGTCTTGCAGCAATTTTTTCAAACATAGATCAAAATTCTGTTTCATTTTGTCCTCAGCGTATTGTATGCGTCGATGCACATGTTCAATTCCCGGATTGCTGTGTCGCCGTCTTGGGCGATGGTGACAAGAGCGTCTGCAACCGTTGGGTCAAGTTGGGCTCTTTCTTCTGTAGGCTCAGAGGTGGCACTTGTTGTGGCGGTGACGATAGGGACGTACAAGCGCTGAGTACCAGCGCGCAAAGCAGCGCGCAGCTGATCATCTTTAAGTTTTGCATCTTCATTGGCTTTCTCCAAAGCTGTTTGTAGGGAACCGATTTGCTCGACGTGGGCAACGTACTGCGTGTGCGCCGCTTTATCTGCCTTGGCCATTTTGGCTTCCCACTCCAGCTCGGAGTAGTGCATGCCACCAAAGAAAGAGGCAACAAGGGCTGCAATCACGGCAAAGATTTTGATTTCACTTAGCATGTGGTTCGGTGTTTTCTTTGAGTTTGATCATGGCGCCGATACCGGCTGCCAAGGAGCCAACACCAACACCAAACGACTGCATGTCGAATGGCACATGATGCACAATCACAGACCACCCTTGCAAAAACACTCCGGCGGCGCCGGACATAGCTGCGAACCAACGCCCAATGTCTTGGGTTTCGTTGTCCGCGCCAGTGAATAAGTCGTTTAGAATCTTAATCATTTTTGTGTTTTTGAAAATCGTCTTTGGAAACTTTGTCGTCCAGCTTATCAAAGATTTTACTCAGCATCTCTTTGATTTCTTTCATACTGTCTTTAAAGTCATCTTTGCGCACGAAATTGTCATGAAGGTTGTGTGTAATGTCTTTCATGTCCGTCTTAAGGTCGCGCACTGCGTCCCACATCGCTTTGATGATTGCACCAAACAACACACAGATGACACCAAACAAAGCGTCAAAAATTTGCTGTGAATCCATTAGAAAGTTCCCCCTGAAATGCCCGATGTGAATGTGCCCGTCGATCCTGTCAACGTGCCGCCGCCTAAGTTTAACCCTGCTGTGCCCCATGTGATCGCTCCTGTAGGCCCTGATCCGGGAACATACGCATACCCTGCCCAACCGCCTGTCGCTGCGCTGTTTGATGTCGAGTAAATATACCCTGCCATGCCGGGGGTGACGGATGCTAAAGTGTTGCCGGCGCTGTCAGTCACGGTGACGTTTTGTGTCGAATCGTTATCGATCACATACGCGGTGCCTGTCCCAACTGTATTTTCCGCTGGCAGTTTGATAGTTTGGGTTTGAGTGCCTTGGATATTTTGATAATACGCCGAAGCAGAAGTTAGTGTAGTCACTGTGCCAGCGGATGTAATCGCTGAATACCCGGGAGCTTCGTTATTCCAAACAATATTTGCGTTTGTGTCGCGCAACACAACAGAGTTGGCCCCACTGGATGATGTAACACCTGTGCCGCCATAAGCAACACCAATTGTGCTGCCGTTCCATGTACCGACGGAAATGGCTCCCGTGTTGTTTAACTGGAAAACCAATGAGCCGCCGTTATAGGTGTACACATCCAACAACTCAGTGAACTGCCCACTCAAACCTTGAATTTTCAAAGGCACTGTAGTGGTCGAGTAAGCGGTGATGATTGGTGAATTGATCTGAGGTGCTTGACTCAATACAAGGTTGGCGCCCGCGCCGCTGCCTGTTGCTGAGGTGACACCTGAACCACCATTGGCGACAGACAATGTTCCTGCTAATACAATGGTCCCGCTTGATGCTGTGTTTGGTGTTAGCCCCGTGGTGCCGCCACTGAATGATAAAACGCCTGTGTTTGCAATCGTGATTGCTGACGAACCGTTGTAGCTTGTTCCAGACAAGCCTGTGCCAATGGTTAGCGTATTTAAGTTTGAGCCCAGCGACACGCCAGAAATGGTCGAGTTTGTCAGGCCCGAGTTCGGGATTGTTAACGCCGCCGTGACGTTGCCCGAACCATTGGCGTACATGAAGCCTGTCAGTCCAGTCACCGCCAAGTTGGTGGTCGTCAGGTTGGTGAACGATTCACTTGACGATCCGGGAACTTTTTGCCAGACGTTGTTCTCGAAGATGGCCCAGTCGCCCACGTTCCATCCCGACACACCGTTGAGTGTCGTGTTGCCAGCCACGTTGACAACGTAATAGTTGCCTGCTGTGCCGACGCTTGATGTCAAAGTTGGGGTGTTGGTGCTCGCATTCCAAACGCCTTGGTAGGATGGAGCATTGGTCGGCTGTGTGCTGACACTGGTGATTTGGCCTTGCGCATTGACCGTGATCACTGGCACCACGGATGCAGAACCGTATGTGCCAGCGGACACGCCGCTGTTCGCAATTGCAACCGTGGTTGGCGCGCTGCCATTGAAGCTGGTGCCCGACAGGCCAGTTCCAATTGTCAGCGCATTGGTTGTGTTGGCTGTGACAGTCGTTGAGCCGCCAAGGCTCACTGAGCTGCTGTTGATTGTGATCGAGCTATTTGCCAGTTGCGTGTTGGCAATGGTCCCCGACAATTTTGTAGTGGCCAACGATGTGATCCAAGCAGGATTGGCATACGAGCCTGTTGTATAGACTCCGTTGGTTACAGAGCCTGCATTGCCTGAGATTGCAATTGCCCATGTGCCTGTGGCATTGGTGCCTGACACCGATGGTGCGCCCACGTCGGCGTAACTTAACGTGGCCGCGCCAGTGTAGCCATTCACTGAATTTACAATGTTGGCCCACTGCGTGTTATAGTTGGTCGCATCGATCTTGACTAGCGCCTGCGCTGTCGTGCCTCCAGTGGGCACACCCGCGCCTGTCGCGCCAGTGGGGCCTTGGATGCCTTGAATCCCTTGGGGGATTGTGAAATTGAAAACGCCGGCTGACGATGTACCACTGTTGGTCACAGTGGCAGAAGAGCCCGCTGCACCGGTTGTTGTGGTGCCTACAGCGATTGTGGCCGCTGTGCCGGTGTTGCCTTGTGGTCCTTGTGGGCCTGTAGGGCCAGTAGGCCCTTGAATCCCTTGGGGGATTGTGAAATTGAAAACGCCGGCTGACGATGTACCACTGTTGGTCACAGTGGCAGAAGAGCCCGCTGCACCGGTTGTTGTGGTGCCTACAGCGATTGTGGCCGCTGTGCCGGTGTTGCCTTGTGGTCCTTGTGGGCCTGTAGGGCCAGTAGGCCCTTGAATCCCTTGGGGGATCACAAAATTCAATACCGCGTTTTGCGGTGTGCCGACGTTAATGACATTGGCATTGCCGCCGGGCGCAGAAGTTGTGGTGGTGCCCACGTTGACCATGACATCTTGGCCATCCGCGCCTGCGGGGCCTTGCGGGCCAGTTGGGCCTGTCGCACCTTGCGGGCCTTGTAAGCCTTGTGGTCCTTGCGCACCTGTAGCGCCGACGGGGCCTTGATCGCCGGGCGCGCCAACGGCGCCTTGCGGGCCTTGCGGGCCGGCAGGGCCTTGCGGGCCGGCAGGGCCGGCATTGCCTTGTGGGCCTTGTGGCCCGGGCGCGCCAGCAACACCGGCTGGGCCTTGAGGCCCTGTAGGGCCTGTGGGGCCAACCACACCATTTTGAAATACGGACGCAGCAACCTTCTTCGTGATGCCATCTTGCACCACGACTGTCACGTCATTCGCCTGAACGTAAGTCGTTGGCGGCAGTTGCAGGATGCTAATATCTGCCATGGTTTATGTCTTTTTGATGTCGCCGTCAGTCGAAACCGGAGTCTCGTTGCCGTAAAGTGCTGGTGTGAATGCGTCTGAGCCAGTACCAATCATATCCGGGCCTTCGTTGAGGTTCGCCACGTTTGGCGCGTTCGGGATTGGTTTGCCCTTACCTTGGATAGCCACAGAGACATCTGGGCGTGGGTGACGCAATGTGATTGTCTCGGTCTGACGCGCAGCAAGACGCCACGGATCATATTGATCGTAGTCGTCAGGGCAAACCATCAGGCCGGGGGAATTGGGATCGGGGCGTAGCATTGTGTACGCCATCTTGCGACTGCAACGGTCGCAAACCGCTACGGACAGTACAGACTGTCCGAGCGTGTCTACATAGAGCCCGCCAAAATAGGCGTTGCCCATTAGCGCACTCCAGCTTGAATAACTGTGAGTGTGTCGGTGCCGGAGCCGCCAGTGATTTGAATCGCGCGGAAAGGTTGATTCACAATCGGGCTGGCAGGGGCGCTAACCCACGTAAGCGTAGGGGCACCCGGAATGGGATACCCTTGCGCATTCAAGGGGAATGGATCAGAATAGCTGATCTGTACTGTGCCGCCAGAAGCAACGTAGGATACGTTGAAAGGCGTCACGTACTGATCGACGGGCACGGGTACGTTATTGCCGACAGTTACTTGACGCATTTCTTATCCTTATTGGTTGGTGTAACCAGCGCCCACGGCGGTGATCGAGCCGTCAGCGTTGCGGGATGTGTAGTCCACAGTGAAGGTGCCGGCCAAAGTGCCAGTGATGGCAGAGATGGCAGTTGCCGTGAAGGTCACAGTCGCATCATTCACACCCACGTTTGCCAGCACTGCGGCCACGGCTGCGCTGTTGGTGAGCGCGATTGTGATCACACCGCCAGAAGTTGTGGGGGTGATCGTACCCACGTCAGTGCCGGCCACGTTCACAGTGACCACGCCACCGGTCAACGCTGAGGGAGCGCTGGTTTGATAGAACTTCACGTTGGTGATGATTGCACCAGCGGGGATCACAAAAGGTGTCGCTGTGGTTTGGCCTAAGTCATAGGTGGGCAAAGCGCCAGCGGCTTGAGTCGCGCTGATAGGGGCAATGTACGATTGCTGAGTGACTGCCACTGCACCAGTGTTATCTGGGGCGATTGTGCCGTCGTTGGTTGCATTATTGCGTTTAAAAACGCGGATGGGGGTGTTGAATGTTACTGACATTTATTTCTCCTGATGGGAAGTTTTGCTGTGCCGTCGCCATCGCGTCTATTCAGGAGCTTAAAGAATAGTCTGCACAGCTAAGATGCTCCTGTAAAGAACTACCCATTTAGCCTGTGAACTTCGCCCCCTTGGCTATGTTATCTGAGGCAGTAAGAATTTGAAGGTTCCAAGGCACATGTAGCCCACTTACGGTTTTGCCTTGCAAAGGAATGATGTGGTCAACATGGTATTCTTGTCCTGTGTATAAGCGAAACATTTGAGCAATTTCATACATCTCCTTGATTGACTGGTAATGTTCTTCCGTCAACCAACGGGGGGTTCTTTGTATTCGGGCAGCTCTTCGTTTGTTTACTCGGGCTAAAAACTCAATCGTGTTGGTTTCGTAATACTCAGCTAAATATTTTCTAATTTTTTCCTTGTTGTTATCTCTCCAAATTTTGTCTGAGCTTTTCTTTTTCTCCCCGTTGCACGACAGCCATTTTTGCATGTTTTCTTTTGGTTTTTCTGGGTTTTTGATTACCCATGACTTATGGTTTTTTGACGCGCACACGCGGCAATAGCTGCATAGACCTGAGGGTTTTGATTTGTCTTTGTTGAACGCCGATAGGGGGTGGTTTTCCCCGCACTTGGGGCAAAGTTTGGTTTGCATGTGATGTGTCCTAGTTCGACTGAATTGACGAGGTAGTTTGTGGAACTAGCACAAACAGGGCCGCTAAACCTTTTCCCTCTTAAATTAAATAACCCATATCCCACAATACAAAAAGCCCACCTTGTGGGTGGGCTTTTCGACAGGCTGCCTCTCACGAGAATGCCTTGGTTAAATCGGGCTTCTTTACGCCCGAAGTTGATTACAGACCTGCGGTGCCGTAGATGTTACGCGCATCGTGCCAGCCGGTAGCATAACGCTCGGTGGCCTTGTAGCGCATAGAATCGGTCTCGAAGTCACCTTCTGTGCTGCGTTCCAACGGACGGCGCATCACCAACATCAAACCGTTTTCAGCATTTGTTTGGACGAACCATGCTTTGCTTGAACTCAAACGAGTCACCACATGCGCGCCGTTAGGCAACATGCCGGTGGACTTGATCGGGTTCAAATCGTTGTCAGCGCCGCCAGAGCGGAGGACAGATTTCAAGATCACTTCAGCTTGGAATTCCAAGGCTGGGGGAACGATCAACTGTTCAGCTTTCAGGCGGATACGTTTGCCGTTGTTGTCGATCGCAGAGCGAATCTGAATCAACATTTGCTCAACCGAAGTTTGAGACATCGAGGCAGCGGTAGACAGCTGGTTGCTGAAGCTACGACCTTGGGAGATTGGGTGGGCGCTGTTGACCAAAGTCACGCCATCACCGCCGACATAGCCGGATGTGAACGCGAAGTTCAACAAGTTAGCACACAAAGTCTCTTTGGTTTCAATCATGGATTGAGCCAAGTGCTTGGAGAAGGTCGAACCGATACGGATATGGTCGCCGTCTTCCATCAACACTTTGGTCAAGGCGTATGCCAAACCATAGATTTTGTAGATGAATCGTGTGATGTACAAAGTACCACCTTGATCATACGAGACGGGGGTGCCGTCAGGCATTTCAGGGGCGGTATTCATACCGAAGAGCATCACTTCTTCATGGTAGTTACGGGGGATACCGGTGATTTGGGTTGTGAAACCCTTCCACTCGTCATCACGTTGCTCATAAACACCATCAAAGACTTCGTTCAGAATCGGTTCGACTACTGCACGAAAGTCCGTACTGCGCATTGGGGTTGCCATTTGCTAGGTCCTTTCTAATTATTCTGGATCAACGGCGTCAAACTTGGTATTGGCCAACTTGACTTCCACGACGGTGTATGTATCACCCCATGCGTTGTCAATGCCACGACCCAAGTTCACAACTTCGATTTGACCTTGGCCACCGGCACCCACGTCTGTGGGGTCGATAGCGCCAAGTGAGGTGCCCAAGCCACCGTTGCCGATGATTTGGCCAGAGCTGTTGGCTGTCAAATTGAACTCTTGACCCACTGCTGTGTTGGCCAAGGAGCCGTTTGCTTGTGCTTCATAAACGATTTGATCGTCCATGAATACCCACATCACGACGTTAGTAGCGGTGCCCAGAGCGGGACCGAACCATTTGCTGACTGTACGACGGCCAGAGGCGTCAGTATATTCAACACCACCGAACACGCCAGCGAGACGTTGGTTCGATGTAGGGGTGTTGGAAGCAACACCCAAAGTAGAGGCCGTGCCAGAGTTGTTCAACGAAACAACAGTACCGCTGTAAAAAACTGCGTTGGTGTCATAAGCACCAGTGTAGTTCATTGCGCGAGTAATGCCGCTTGGGTGGAAAACGGGCTTCAGGCCAAAAGGAGCGTAAGTTGCACTCATGTTTTTTGGTTCCTATTAGTTTTTGGTTTATTGGAACCGCAGATTACCTGCGGAACTTCGATTGGCTTCTTTCTCCATCTCCAACAAGCCACCCTCCAAGATTGAACTGCCGCCCTTGCCTGCATTGATTGCAGCCGAACGCACTTGCGCCGTAATATTGCGTTGGTGTTCCAACGGGTCTTCAAGGTGCAACATCTTCATCACTTCTTGGTAGATGTCTTCCGGTAGTTTAAAGAGAACCATCTCATTGCAAGAAACACAACCTTCAAACTTGCCCGAACTCATTTTGCCCAAGTTTTCAAAGCCTCGGCCTAATTCGGCGGCTTTAACTGGCTCATAGCCCAATGCCATACGTTTGTCGATTGAATCGTACTGGTTTGTCGTTGACAACCAGCAGAGGTGCATCCCGGGAATTGTTTCCTTCGGGATGTCCGGCAGTGCATTGTTGGCCCATTTGTCCCGAAAAGCATCCAGCCTTTCTCGACGCACTGCTTCATCAGGCGAGCCAGTTTCCTGACGCGCCAATACTTCATCGACTCGCCCTTGCAAGCGGTCGTCTAAATCACGAGAGATACGATTGTTGGCCATTTTTTATTCCTCACTTACGGTTGTTACGGTCGAATTCCGCGTAATTGCGGATAGCACGGGCACGTTTAGTAGGGTCATCCCACATGCCTGCGTCCTTCAATGCTTGCACACGCTCACGGCTCAGTGTGAATGTATTCTTAGCCGATGGGCTACCATTCACGTCAGCTCGTCCACTTGTAGTGCCTGCACGACGGTTGCGCGTCTCTCCTTGCTTGCCCGTATACCGATGAGGTAAACGCTCTTTCAATCGGTTGTCCAGCTCTTCCCAATACTCTTGGTCTGCTGGGTCCCAACCTTCCGCAGCCAGATCGGTGTCGATCACTTTGGCAATGCGGCTATCTGTGTCACGACCACTTGGGTCATACCACGAATTCTTGTTCAACCAACTCGATGCGTTGCGTTGCACCGTGTCCGCTGCCGGGTTCGGCACGTTGTTTTTCGGACGTTTGGCTTGCTCGATTTGCTGTTGTTTCAGCTGGTGAGCTTGAGCCAATTTTGTTTTGGCTTCATGGAATTGTTCCATGTATTCGACCTGTGATGCCATGTCGCCGGCTTGGGCGGCTTGGGTCATCTTCATCTTCGCGTATTCGACGCGAGTGGCCTCGTCTTCAATCAGGCGATCGATTTGTGCGAACTGGAAGCCAGCTGCGGCATTTTCGACCTCTGCCAAACGGCGGGCCAAGTCTTCATTGCGGCGCTCCAGTGCGCTGATCTTGTGCTTGGCGCTGGCTTCACGCTGCTTGGCCAGCTCTTTTTTCAGCTTGCGCTCTTCACGACGGGCTTGACGGATCGCTTCACGTTCTTCGTCATCTTCCGCGTCATTGAGTTCATGGTCGTCGGCTGCATCCACAACCTCTTCATTGGGGGTTGGATTGCCTTCGGTATTTTCTTTGCTTTCTTCGGCAAAGGGGTCTGCTTTATCTTCAAGAGTTGTGACAGCGGTGCCGTCTTCGCGCTCTTTGATTTCAATCGCTGCTTCAGCCTGTTGGGCCGTTTTATCTGCTGCTTTCATCTCGAAAGTCCTTATTCAACAAATGCAGGGAACATTGTCCGTGCTACTTCAAAACTATCAATTTTGCCGATCACTTCACGATCTTGCAAAACGATAAACACCACTTCACCGTCGCCGTGTGGAACCGCCCAGCGGTCGCCACCGTACTTGATGACTCGAACCAAATCGCCGGGATTTGCCCAAGGACCTTCAGGCCATGGTTGCATGGTGCTGATGTCTTTGTAGGCCAGAGGCCCATGCTTGACGACTTTGGCAATCACCTCGTTCCATTTCTCTGTGGCTTTGGTGTCACCGATTAAGATGATGCCGCCCTGTGAAACGTCTTTGGCTTTGCGCAACTGAACTAAAATTCGGTTGCCTTGTGGTTGAAACCCCGGATCAACTTCCGGGAAACAGTCGGCTTCACTCCGACCATCAACTTGATATTTGCTCTCAGTTGACATCTTTTTCCTCGTCCTCATGCAGGACATTATTGATGATATCCAAGGCTTCTTTCAAACCTCGGGCTTTTCCGACAAGCTGGTTGTATTTGTCCCAGCTGTCTACGCCTTCAAGCAAGCTCTCATTCATTCGAGTAAGTTCTTCCCTGATGGCGAATAATGATTCGTAAACCGGGTCTTTCATTCAAAGGCCCTCCCTTATAAGTAAGCACACACTAATTTAGTGCTTTTCGCCCCGCTAGGGGCATAAAATTCACTTTTTCTTGGCGTCGCTCAAGCCTTTGCTGTTCACTTCGGGCACTTGGGCCAAAGCACGTTTGGCGTTGTCTGCTCGTTTGGAACCAGAGGGGCCTTGCTCCACGGGGGAGCCGGGACCTCCCGCAAAGCCGGGTTTGCCTGTCATTTTGTAATTTTTACGAAAGCCCATGTCTTCGTTTGCCATTGTCATTCTCCTGTCGGGGTTGGTTGTGGTTGTGTGGCCATGCTGGCCTCGTGCGCTTGTTGCGCTTGCTGGGTTTGCTGTTGTGTCATTTGTTGTTGCGCGGCCATACTTGCTTGGTGCGCGCGGTCTCGCTCGTTCTGTACTTCTTGCAAGCCGTGTTGGCGAAGGTCTGCGTATGCCTCTTGCTCTGCCTGCAAGGCATTTAGCTCTTGGGCATGCTGTTGCTCCATCTGTGTGCCGTCGAGCTGCGCTTTGGCTGAGATGGCTGCCACACGTTCGCGTGAAGCGTTGTTGATGTCGGCAATCGCAATCTTCGAGGCGTTGTCGTTCGTTGCGAGGCGTTGCTCCAGACCCATCTTCGCTTGTGCTTCGGCCAGTTTGGCTTCCAAGTCGCGCACCTTGTCCGCGTACTCGGCCTGCATGCGCTCACGTTCAAGCTGTTGGTTGGCCACAGCCTCTTCGGACTTGCGCTTGGTTTCAGCCATCTGTGTTTGCAACAGGGCCTGCGCGGCAGGATCGCTTGCTGCGGCTTGCTGCATCTGGGCTTGCTGGGCTTGCTGCATTTGCTGGACCAGTTGGCCGATGATTGGGTTGATGCCCCCGAATGTCTTCTGCGCGTCTTGGTTGACCAGCTGCGCGGCCATGGCCAACGCTTCTTGGGCGTCCTTGTCGAGCGGACGTTCTTCATTCAGCTTGAACGCATCTTCGCCGCCGGCGGCGTGGGCCACATACGCGCGCATGGATGACAGATAGTGCAGTGTCAAATGCTGCTTGATGTGTTCCATCATCAGCGGTGTCACTTGAGGCGCGATCAGCGGGCTGCCGCCGTATGCTGGGTCGGCCATGTACGCCAAGTGAACCTTGATGTGCGCAAGGTGATCTTGGTCTGGGAATGCAGCGGCATGGGTGCCCATGGTCATCTGCACGTTCTCCAGCGCTGGGTTGCTTTCGTTGACGCCTTGCGGATTTGGTAACACCTTCTCAATGTCTGGCACCTTCAACTGGCGCAGGATGCGCAAGTGGACTTCACGCATGTCGTACAGCTGAGGCGCTTGGCCGGCCAGCTGCATGACAGTCTGTGCTTGGCTGATGCGCTGAGTTTCGCTGAAGATGTTGGGGTCGCTGACCGGGCTAATGTCGCTGTTGTCCGCAAAGTCGGCAACCTCGATCTCTTCGCCGGACTGGTTGTCCATATCGTCCAAGTACCAGTAGTTCAAGCGCGACAGAATCTGCAAGCTCTTGGCTTGGCTGCGGTGCATGCGCGCGTGGATGCTGGAGAAGACCTTCGAGCCTTGTTCGATCAACGCTTGGGTGGTGCCCACTGGCGCATTGGCGTTGGTTTCGGCAATCCGGCCTTCGCTTGTCTTGACTACGCCTTTGGCTGCGTCAGTCAACCAACCCAGCAGATTGTACAACACGTTTGACGGTTGGTTGAACGGCATTGGCATGGCCAACTTGCGCACGTCATCCACGCCGGGGCTGCCTTCGATCTCAACCACTTGGGTTGGCTCGATGCGATCCGTCTGCCCGCCGATGCGGCCACCCTTGAGTTTCAACAAGGTCTGGCTGTTGTTGATGTGCGCCGAATCCATCAGCGCGCGCAAGCTGCCAGTCAAAGCGGCTGAGAGGCCACCGATCAAGTGAGGCATGCCGATCGCGTAAGCGCCGCGCCAAGGGATGAATTTGTACTCGACAATCCAGTCCAGCTTGCGCATGCGGGTGTCGCCGGACTCCCAGTTGCGGTACAGCGCCAGCACCTTGCCAGACAGCTCGTCAATGGTCAAGATGTATGGTGCGCGGGCACCCTTGGAAACAGAATCATCTTCCAAACGCAGGTAGCATGTGACTTCGTACACACGGCGCAGGCCGTCCACGTTCTTGCTTGGTTCTTCCCGGCCTTCGATTTTGTTGTTGGCCTTCTCTGAGCGGGTGACATGCTCAATGTCCAACTCAGCCTTGAACAGCTCCACGTCACGGTAGTCGCCCATCTCGACGCGCTGCTCATACGTATCCTGAGTGATGTCTTGCTGTTCAGTGATGCGCGCTGAGGAGTAGAAGTTGGTCGAGGAGAAAGGCAACAGAATGTTGTCGATCGGAATCCACTCAGACGCCGGACGATTCAAGTCGCGGTCAAATCGCCACTTCAAATATTGGCTGCCGCCCAAGGGCAACTGAGTGAACAACTGCTCCATCTCATCGCGGTATTCCTCGATTTGCTCTGTCAGCTGCCAGTTCAAGAAGTTGGTCTTGCGATCAGCAGACGCCAGCTTGCTAGTGTCCACGTCGCCTTTGATTTTGCTCTTGACCAAGCCGTCCGCCGGCAGCAGCTCTTTGCTTGCATTTGCCGCAAAGTCCACGCAGGCTTCCGCCATGATTGGGTGAACCACCTTGGACGCACCTTGGAAGCTTGCACCACCGGGGGCGTCATTGCCCATGCCGGTGCGGCGAATACCCTCTTCATACTGCTCATCACGCTTTTTGCGCGACTCACGGTCGATCTCGATCAGGTCCAAATACTCAAATGCGATGTTGTCCAGAACACCCTCATCCAATTCTTCGGCCAAGTTGACGTAAAAATCAGGGTTTTCTGACGGTTTTTGAGTTTCGGTGAAGTTGACGACAACCGAACCGTCTTCAAGCTCGATTACCTCTTGCTCGACGTCTTCTGTGTCCAAATCAAGCGCATCAGCGATTGCCTCGACCTCTTTTTGGTTGTCCAAGTCCTCATTGTCGCTCTCAACATGCGACAAAGCGGACAAATTACCGCCTGCTTGGATTGGGAGTAGGGGATTTTGACTCATTCTGGGATAATTCCTCGGTATTGGGATGGTAATCCGCCTTTATACGCGGGGTCAGATGCCTCTGGAGGCAACAAAACCGGCACATTTTCAGCAAAATTGACTGTTGGTTTGCCTTGAGCCCGCAAAGCCACGTTTTCTGGGTCGGCGTAGTTCACATAGCTGTTTTGGCCGCGTGTTTCAGCGGTCATGGCAGGTTCAGCCAGCGGGGAATACATCTGGCGGTGCGACAACCATGCGTTTTCTTCGCCCTTCGGACCAAACTGGTTCGGGGTTGCTGGGCCAAGGTGGCCATAGTAGTCATGCACTGCGCGGAATAGCTCGTTGGCATTGGCGCCAGTCTCAGGATCGATGTCCGAGAGGTACGGATGGCCATTGCCTTCACGATCGCCATACACTTGAAGCGGTTTGCCTTGCTCCAACTCTTGGCGCATCAGCTGCGCAGGGCGCAGTCCAGCCTGTTTGGCGCGGTGCAAGTAGTCTTTTTGCTCGTAGTCGGCATTGCCCCACCATTCCGTCTTGTTCGGAATAGTCTTGAATTGCTCTTTGGTTTCTTTGGCTGCTTGCGCATACGACGCTTTCATCAAGTCATCGTAGTGCTGCGCGCCTGTTTGCGCAATCAAATCTGGGTTGGCTTTACGGATAGCATGAAAAACCGCAGCCTTGTATGCAGGATCGTTCAGTTTGTACGCTTGCACACCGGCTTGGTGAGCTTTCCCGATCCACTCTTGGCGTTCGGCGCTGGACGGCGCGCTCATTCCAGCTTCGTGCTGGAACTTGTATGTCGGTAAGTCCGGGTTGCGCTTCATGTACTGTTCGGCCAGCTGCGCTTCCGGGTTTTTGGGAACTGCTTTTGCAGCCGCGCGTGCGGCGCGCAACTCAGCCAACTGGGGCAAGTTCATTGCCAAATCGATGGCGCCGCCCACGGTGTCACCTTCGCGGATGGAGTGGACCGCGCGGTCAACACCCAAACCCGCTGACGTTGCCGCAGCCACCGGATTGACCATGCCAACCGCATCCACCAAACCCATGTTCATGGGCAATGCGCTCGACGGGCCGCCCACTGCGGTCTGCGCCGCTCGGCGCGCAATTGGGCGACGAATGCCAATTGCTTCTAGGCCACGTTGGCCATAATCACCAAGGCGCTCACTGAGCGTTGGCTCCCACGCTTTCAGTTCGTCAGCCATTATCAGCGGCCTCCCACCATGAGGGCTGCCCTCATGTCACGGGGGCTGGGGATCATGCCGCCGGCGGCATATTTTTCTGTTGGGCGGCGACGCTTATCTTGCACTTCTTCCAAGCTCCAGTCCTTGGCGAACGAGCCGCGCTGTTCTGGTGCGGTGTCCAACAAGTAGTCACGTTTGAATTTGGGCTCCCAGTCAGATGGGTGCTTCGACACCGCGCGCTCTGACACGCCCGATGCACGGGCCACGTCACGCCAATCCTCAATGCCTGCACGGCCAGATGGGCGCTCTGCGATTGGGTTGAGCCCTGTGTAGTTGTGGCGCAAGGGGTTGATCGACGCATGGACTGCGTTGAGCACATCCTCATGATCGGGCTCGATGCCATGCAAGCGGAAGCTCTGGATCGCTTGATCGATCAGCTTGTCGTGTTTGCCCAACATGATTTCATCTGACAACCGATCCATCGACGGGGCCTCCAACGCGCCGGCCTGATTGGCAAACGGCTCGCTGGCGCTGGTCATCTGGGGGATATCACCCTCGGTGGTGCGCAACGCGCCCAGACCGCCAGCCTCTTCGGGCAGCTCCGGCGCCATCTCGCCCATTTGTTGGCGCGCGGCCAGCTCTTCGGTCGAGGGGGTGTAGGACTTGTTCCATGTGCGGTTCGATGTGCGGCCTGTGTTGGCCTGCGACATGAACTCATCTTGGGGGAAAGCGTTGACGTGCGGTGGCGCCATGACGTTGGCGCGGGCCGACTGGTTGACGGGCGACGTGCCGAACTGGTCGCGGGTGAACCCTTTGGCGCGCTCGGGGGTGACAGGCTCGCCAGTCACGGGGTGCGGCATGGTGCTGTATGGACGGCCTGAGCTGTCAACCAGCTGATTGGCGAACGGCTCCTGAGCTGCTGTGCGCGCCGCCGTTTGTGCGGGCTGGGGTGCTGGCTTGGCCAAGGAGACAATGTGGTCTTCTAGCTGCTTGACTTCTTCCGCTGAAGGTGCTTTGCCCGTTGCTCGGGTGTACTGACGAATTGCTTGTTGGATTCGGTTGCCAAACTGCTTCAAAATATCTTCGGCGATCTGGCCTCCGCCCGCATAGTGGGGCAAGTGAGCATTTTCGTACATCATCTGCATCGGGGTTTTAATTAAATTGGGCATTAAAGTCTCGGGTGGGTTTATTGTTCTTTTTGGTTGCCACTCCGGCCTCCTGTATTAAATCACCCATAATAGCGCCCAATCACGCCCGATTTGAATTCCTGCATGAAGTACCCCGCCAAGGGGATCAGTTTGGGGGCGTGATCCTCCAGCAACTCGCGCGGCACCGCGATCAGATCGTTTTGGGTCAGAAAGCTGTCCACCACATCGCCTTCTTGCTTTTCAACAATGAAAAACGGACGCAGGTAGGATCGAAACCTAAGCCGGCGCGTTTTCAGTTTGCGCCGGGCCACATCGTACCCGGCCCAGATGAGCGTCAAGCTGACACCTCTGCGTGTCATTTGCAGGGAGATATTCAAACCAATGTGTAGCGATTGGCCTTCTTTGCGGATGTGTATCATGCTGCGTATGGGTTGTAGACTTTGCGGGATGCAATCTCGTCTGCGTGGCGGAAGTCCCTGTCGGGTAGGGGGTCGAGCTGGAGCCAGCCTGAGTCGCGCAGGATGCGCAACCCTTGGCTCAAGGCGTCCACGTAGTCATCGTGGCCTTTGGCCTCTGGGAACGAACACACTTGGCGGATAAACCGTTTGGCCCAAGGCGCCACCTCGCCCGGCTTCTCCGGGTCTTCGGGGATGTACACCTTGCCCTTGGCAATCAAGGGCGCCACAATGTTCATGCGCTGCACCTTGTCCGCTTTGCCCGGGTTGTACGAGCGCACCGGCATACCGCCAGCTTGGAGTTCTTGGATCAGCGAGATGCCAGCGCTCTTGTCTTCCAGCAAGATCAAGTCCGCCTTTTTGCCTTTGGCGAATGTGTTGTCCGCACCGTAAACGACTTCCTTGTAGTCATCGCGCACCTTGCGGCGCAACTCAGGATAGGACAAATGCTCGTCCCATACGTCAAGGATCATCGCGCAGGTGCCGGCGTCCTCACGCTCAAAGATGCCAAACACCACACAGGCTGTCGGGTCATTGTGCGTTTTCTCCGACGCGGCGGGGTCATACGAGGCAATCACGTACTCCAACGTGGGGGTTGGTCGGTTGGCCGGCCACATCTTGAACCACTTGCGCTTGACAATACCCGCGTTCTCTGGGTCCAGAATTTCACCGTAAATCTCCTGCTTGCCAAGGTCGGTGCCCTCATACTGCTCCAGTTGTTTGAAGAACGTGGCGGACAAGTTGCTGCGGTTGTCATAAGAGCTGGCACGGGAGACGTACACATCGCCACCCACCTTGCCCTCATTCAAGTCGGTGATCAGCTCCAAGGGTTTGGGTGTGGTGGTGATGATCGACTGCACCCGCTCGATGCGGGGATCGCGCAGACGGAGCGTGAACTGAATCTGGTCATACGCATCGTCAATGTACTCGAACGCACACAACTCGTCCGCCCACATGCCGTGCCACTGTGTACCCCGGAAGCGCTCCGGCTCGGAGGCCGGGATGCCACGGATCATTGACCCATTCTTCAACGTAAGCTCAAACAGCGATTTGTTGTAGTCCTTGATCAGCGACTGCGGGACGATGTTGAGCAACCCCGAGTCCCCTTCAAAGCAAGTGGCCCGAATGTCGTTCGAGGTTGGCGCTGTCACCAACCAGCGCGTTTTGTCAAACTCCGCCGCGCGCAGGCCGATCCAGTTCGATGCCGTGTGGGTCTTGCCCGATCCGCGCCCGGCCAACAGCAAGAACGTATCGTACTCGTTGTCCTCGGGCTCTCGTTGGTGAGGGAGGGCGGTCAGGTGCCAACGCACCTTCCACAGCGCGAAGTCAAGCGCCTCTTTTGGCCAACCTTTGTTTTTGGCCGCAAAGTCGGCCAGAATCTTCTCTTGTGCTGGTGTCATGGTATCAAAGTGATAAATCCCTCGCTGACGAGGATTGCATTTGCTGGGTCTTCAGTCTTCAAGTACACGCACTCCCTGACCCGCGCATCTTCCACGCGCCGGACGCGCCGGTACTCTAGGTCCAGTGGCTTGTTTGGTGGCAGCTGATCTTCGATCAGTCTCATAAAGCTCCTGAAGCTGACACGAAAATAGAAGCTGTGTTTGTTGTAGACGATGGAACTGCGCATCCCGAACGACTCCACAAGATTCTGAATCTGCCGGGCCAAGGTCTGATCCATCACGGCCAGAGAGAACAGGGTTGTTGTTTTGTTGAAACATTTGGGCTTCTTGCTCAGTATGCCCCTCAGCAACGCCAGCCGCTGCTCAAAGGACGCAAACAGGTATTCTTCCGGTATTCGGTTGGGCACAATCGCATACCGCTCCATGAGTTCGCGGCTGATCGTCGTCTGGGCCATGCGCCGCCGCTCCCTTGGCTCCATGATCCATTGGCCGAACACATACGGGTCAACTGGCAGCGCAGCCTCTATGGGGCGGATCGGTTGACACACAGGGATGCGGCAGCGGCCCGCCTCTCTGCGCATGATGCTCTCCGCGTTTTTGGGTGTGACCGTGCCCTTTCTTGGCAATATCCTGCTGGCGCTCCACAGCCGCAACGAGGTGAACTCAATGTAGGAGTACGCCGGAATCCCTGCGCGCCCGTCTACCACCAAGGTCAGGCCATCTTTCATCCAGACCTTGAAGCACTTGCGCGGCGTGTACTTCTGAACCAACGTGACCTTGACTGGCCGGCCATTCTGCCCGAACACCTCATCACCAACCTGAATCATTCCCGCCGGCAGCCAGCCCTTTGTGGTGGGCACCGGGATGCGCGCGTCAAACCCCATTGAAATCGCTGGTGAAGGGGGTCAGCAACCTGACCATCAAGGGGAAATCACCTAACGTCTCATGGAGTTTCTCCAACGTGACTGGTTGGCGGCGCATTTGACGATACGCTTTTCGGCACAAAGCCAACTCTTCCGGGTCAGTAATCATGTTCAACCACCCTTTAGGTAGTCGGTCAGAAGTTCGGACGTACTTGCCCATCCGTAGCGACTTATCCTTGTTGCGGACACGATCAAGTGATTCGGGGACAAGCCAAATCTCAACATAGGTTCCGTCCGCCTTCAGTCTGCGGGTGTACTTATAAAACAACCGGCCATCTTCGCGCTCATCACCCCGCTTAAAAGGCTGGTTGGTTTGCGGGTTCATTCTTTGAGTCATCGTTATCCTTGAAATTTGCACTCTTCCTGCATACAACAACACATTTATCCCCGACTTATCGCCCTAAAAGCAAAATTGAGGAATGTATCCCGTCAACTGAGAGGCAAACTCCGAAAAAACCAAACAGTCGTCGTGGACATCCTACACACTACTTGTCGTGGTTAACTTGGCGGCAGCCCTTATTCCATGCGGTGTCCCGACAATAACTGTGTAGGGTAGGATGGGTGTCGGGGTATATATTGTTATTTTTTTTTTTTTTTTTTTTTTTTTTTTTTTAATAAAATAAATAAAGATAGAGTTAAAACGCTTGAACATCCGATACTGTTTTCGTCGGGATACCTATGATTTCCCCCCACTGGAACAAGGCGAACCCATGGCGCAGATTAACTTTAGTTCTAATTAGAGAAAAGCGTCGGTACTTGTCAAAAACCACCGACGTAACATCAAACCGGTTCACTAACATGGCCAATGTTAGAACAGCCAGACACCGCGATTAACTAAAGTAGTACATTGTCATCTTGACGACATTTTATAAAAAAATTTGAGGGTCCGGGTTTCTTGGTAAACAGGAGGCTTGACGAACTTGCTGTCTGAGTGGGCCCCCCGCCCGCTGGACCATTGGAATCCTTTTTGGGGGTATGGCCGGAAAAAAGAGGGCCACCCTCCTAAGCATTCTGGCATAGAACTTGCTTGCCATGCAAGAATCGTGCCAACCTGCCAGCCCGCAGCCGCTGGCATAGAACTTGCTAGGCCAAGCAAGAAGCGTGCCACGCTGCCACTCTGGCACGATAGTTGCCCTAGCAAGAATCATGCCAAGTTGGCCACGCTGCCACTCTGGCACGATAGTTGC
>Ga0208499_1000035_pt1 | contig 60502 bp, 83 predicted proteins | sample CryBogCBE07Jul09_FD_185504 | JGI IMG/M metagenome (GOLD analysis project Ga0208499, IMG submission 185504) | Freshwater microbial communities from Crystal Bog, Wisconsin, USA - CBE07Jul09 (SPAdes) (version 2) | ecosystem: Environmental > Aquatic > Freshwater > Lake | place: Crystal Bog... | reverse complement strand
CCGGGTTGGTAACGATGATAAGGACGCGATTGACGAACCGTGATATCTCCGGGGGTTGTGGCCCCAGAGTTACCAATCGTCATTACTACACCGCCCAGTCCCGGATTTTGAATAATCGATGCGTTGCCAGATGGGTTATTGATGTACTGCTCCCAACGCAATGGTTGAGCGCCATATTCAAAGTCAGCGTCGTAAATGTTTTGGGACTGACTTACCTTTTGCTTACCCACCACGTCACGCAAACGCTGAGGAAACGTGAACTGCGCGGACCCATCGATCCCATACCAAGACGTGCTTGGTGTTTGGGTTCCAAGGTTTCCGGTTTGGTTAGTACCGTAAAAGTAATTAAGAAAGTCCCAAGCCACGTCAGGTTCCGTTGGAAATTAACTTACCAGCAATAATGACTCCAGCGGCTATAGTCGTAGATGTGCTTGTAACTAATTGCCATTGCACATCAGTTTTTTCTGCGTACAGAAACGGGTCAGAGCTTCTATTTGCCGTATAAATAGAAACAAAAGGTTGTTGTAAAACATTGAGTTTTACGCCAGTCACATTGTTAATTGCTTGAACAGAATAAGTAACAATATTGGAAGATGTGTAACTATTGGAAGTATTTACTTCAGCAAAGTCCAAATAAAATGAAAACCCTGCGGGAACTGTATAAACAGTGCTTTGTGTTTTTCCAATTCCTGCATTAATTTGTGAAACAATATTTGAAGATTGCTTTAAAGTAATTGTTCCTACGTTAGTGTTTTGGCCCGTCCCCGGAGAAAGCATGAACATGCTATTAACTCTAAAATAGCTATTAACGGTTGTTACGTTTGACGCACCGTTTAGGAAAATAATCTCAGAAATTGGTTTAAAGTTGGAATCCAAACCATTAATTAATACGCTTGCTAAAGTATCATCTGATGCAGAAGAACTTGTTAATGTAAGCGTTGAAGCTGATGTGATATAAGTATAAACGGTTGCATTTTCCCACACCGGAATCTTTGTATTTCCAACCGCAGACTGATACCCAAACAAACTTAATGTTTGATGTCCGGTAATTTGACCGCGAGAGACTTGCAGATCAAATGGCTCGGTCCGTGCCTGACGGCTAATAGAATTAACCGAATTGTTCGTGTTGACTACGTTTGCCATAATTAATCCCCTTAAGAAAGAGGGGGCAGCCGAGAATCCCCAGCCCTACCCCCGTCAGATTAATTAGTCAAAGTTACCATAGGGGTAAGTTGTGACATTACCAATGTTCAAGTCAGCCTGTGTGTATTTGATCGTGATATTGATCTGACCACTGTTAACAGACGTCAAACTTGCAACAGTCATTCCCAGTGTCACAACAACCTGAGAGAACCAAGTAGGTTGTTGTCCGGGCTGAATGTTCTGCACGTCTTGCAATGTTCCGATAGCATTATCCAACTGAACAACAGAGTTTGCAGTTGCAGTCGCTGTAAATGTTGCAGTTGAACGACCCGCAGCAGAGATCGATGCAATGCTTCCATACACGCCATTACCAGTGGTAATAAATGCGTTTGAAACGTAGGGTTGAATTGCGGTAACGGTATGTGTACCGTCAGATGGCATAGAACCTACATCTACAATCACATCGGTGATGTTTGAGAAGTAAGGAATCAAAAACACTGCGCCACGATAGTTCGTACCTGAAGCATCAGCGGTAGGTGATGAAGCAACAGTAGGTCCATTGGTGCTATATGAACCGCTCTGGGGAGTCCAGATCGTGCCTACGTTGTTAGGAATGTTGTTTGAGCTAACAAAGATTCCAGAACCACCGCCATAGTTGGCTGTGCCAGCAGTTGATACAGAGAAATCTAAGAAAGCATTTTGAACCAGTTGTACTGTTCCAGCATCGCGCTGAGGTCCAAAGCGTTGGTCAGCCGCTAAGATTGGGCCTTCAAATGTACTACGTCCCATGATTATTCCTTATGCAAAAGTACCCACATCAATCGTTGCATCGTGCCGCTGGGGCGGTGGTGTGTGGGTGTTTCCCCAGAATGATTTAGTGTACACCATTTAAACAAAAAGGGGGCCGAAGCCCCCTTCTTTTTGCTTAGTAAGAACCGTATACGCCTAGTGGATCGGAATAGCCAAAGCTATAACGCTCACGAGATTTGTAACGGACATTACCTGTATCGAAGTCACCGTCCATGCTGTTCTGCAAGGGGGTACGAACGAACATCTTCAGACCGTTAGGAACGTCAGTGGTCAAGAACCATGCGTTGGTTGCGGTCAAGAAGTGGTTGATCGTGTAGCCTTCGGGGATTGAACCATTGTTCTCAATGGCGTTGATATCGTTGTTGTTAGTACCAACACGGAGTTTGGTCTCTAACAAACGAGTAGCAACGAATTGCAGAGCAGGAGGAACAACCAATTTACGGGGTTTAGCAGCGATCAGCAAACCACGCTCATCAGTCCATGCAGCGATTTGAATCACAGCATTTTCCAATGCGGTTTCATTCAAGTCAGCAGGGGTTGATGGGGTGTTAGCGTTAGTACCGCCGTTAACCAAGGGGTGTGCAGTGCTAAACAACGATACGCCGTCACCACCAACATAAGCTGATGAGAAGCCGTTGTTCAGAATAGCTGCCGCCTTAACTTGTTTCGTATACGCCATAGCGCGAGCCAGACCTTTGGTATAGCGCGCCGATAGAGAATCATACAAGTTGTCCTCGATAGCCTCTTCTGTCAGCGAGAAACCAAGAGCAATGGTCTCGTGCTGATAGCGAGCAGTCCAAGCTTCCTGCGCGTTGTCATAGGCGATTGCGTTGCCCTCAGCCTTGACAGGTGCAGCAGAGAAACCAGACAGTTTGGTTTCTTCTTCAAACGAACGCTCGGAGGTTTCGATTTCATAAATCTCTTTATGCTCTTCACCATAACGTGCGTACTCTAAGCCGAACAATGCATTCAAGCCCGGAAGAAGTTCTTTTAATAACTGTGCGCGTGAAATTGCCATGTTAGATTACTCCTTAAGCTTTGCCAGTTGCAGAGTAGTAAGCATGCAGACCAAACTGCAACTTGACTAACACTTCTGGATATTGGGTGAACACCAACGTTGCGCCTGATGCAAATGCGGTAACGGGTGCTTGGTTCATGATAATTGAAGTAGAACCTGCGGCAACGGAAGTACCATCGCCAGCGCCAATCACAAATGAACCAGAACCGATGTACTGACCTGCGGAGTTCAACGAACCCACTTCAGTACCTACGGGCAATGCAAAAGGAATACCAGCAGTGGTAGTAATCGTTGCGGTACTGATGGACGAATACGTTGCAGTTCCAAGAGGAACAGCAGTATCACGCACCAAGTCAATAATACGCAAAGGCAAAGTCGTAGTAACGGGGGTTGCATAAGGAGTCAACACGCCGTTAGAAGAATCACCAGTCAATAAGCTACCAGCCAAATCAGTTGCTGAAACGTTCTGTCCAATTAAGGAAGTGTTTGCAGAACCGATGGTTGAACCACCAGTGGCAGTAATCATAGCTGCTTTAAACACGGTATCAGGATCATCAGTCACGATAGCGAAGATGTCACCTGCTGTCGTACTTGCTGGGTAATACTGTGAGAAAGTCAGTTGCTTGGTTACGGGGTTGGTGTATGAACAGCCCAAGAAAATACCAATGGTCTGGTTCAAACCAGTACCAGTGGTAACGCTTGCGCGTTGTACATAACCACGAGTTTGAGTTACAAAGTCGCCGTAATAAATATTAGTAGCGTAGTTGTACTGGATAGGTAGCTTGCGCGTTGATCCAGCAAAAACTTGACCACCAATAAGATTGATCGGCTTTAGCCCGTATGGGGCCGGTACTGAAGGATAAGCAGCCATTTAAATCTCCATTGAATTTGTTAACCTCTTCCAAAGCTAACAGACGTTTTCCCTTCCCTAAAGAGAGGCATACGTGCGTCACTCTGGCGCATTAAACTATTGTTTACAGCCTCTTCGTTTTGGCGAGTCAGGTTTTGATAATAAGCCTGCTGTTGCTCAACCAGTTCCGTAGGAGTCTTGCATAACAATAATCCGCCAATCTCAATGCCGTCTTGATAACGACTATCAGGATCAACTAGCAGTCTAAACTTCGGTTGTTCTTCCAACTTAACGGGCTCCCAACCTTCGCGTAATCTTGCGGAAACGTTTCGGGGGTCTGCGTTGTTAAGCATTGAAACTCTAATCCATCTGTAAGACATCCCAGCTTCTTTATCCGGTTCTGGTAAAAGATCGGGTGGAGTCCACTGCTTGGGGCGCTCCATCGTTACACGGGTTGTCAGTTCTCTAGGTGTTCTGTTGTCAGCCATTTTATGACTCCAATTTAAGGACTTCTTGAGCGTATTGTTCTGGAGTTAATCCTAACTTCTTTGCAATCGCCAGTTGTGTCGTCTTAAGACGAATTTTCTTTGATGCTGTGCTCCGGGTAGCCGGGGCTACAACCGTGCTTAGTTTTGCAGGGCGCGACTCCTTTTCTTCCTCGTCGCTCTCGAATCTTTCTGGAAAGCGCTTCCGCATGGTTTCATCTATACGGCGATAATACTCCGGTGATGAAATAACTACACCTTCTTTTTTAAGTCTTTCATGTAACCCTAGGGCAAGGCTAGTCATTTCGTCATCGTCACCAAACCATTCGTTGTTTTTTTTCCACTCCATTGCAATAGGATCAGGCTGAACTTGTTGCTGCTGAACCCGTGGTTGCGGAATATCATATTCTGGCTCTGGAGGAGCAGGCCGATAGTTTTTTACCTTATCCGCCTTCATAGATGCTTCTGTTAATTGTTGCTGTGCCTCTATCATCCGATCTGTTTCACCGGACTCATATGCTTCTTTATAGTGGCGCTTGGCTTCGCTTAACTCTAAATCAACAGCGCGTTGGATAGATTGAAGTACATCTTTCTCTCGCTCATGCAAACTAGACTTAAGCCTATTGTTCTCTTGCATAATGCGCTGGGCAACAGTAATTGCTTCCTGCTGTTCCCTTAAAGCCTGCTCTTTCTCACGACGTTCATCGTGAGCAAGCTTACGCATCTTGACCAGCTTCTTTCTTACCTTGTCCGAGTAATCTTCTAGCTCGTCCTCGTAGAGTTCTTTCTTTACTTCTTCTGGAAAAGAAACACGCCCACGGTCTTCTTCCGGGGTATCGTCTTCTATTTCCAATAAAAGCTTTTCATCTTCTGCTGAGGTGTCATTTTCCTTTTCATCTGGAAACGTAAAACCCGGTTTGTCCATTTCTGCCATGATGTTTCCCTCTATTTACGTGAGATACCGCGTGGATCTTCTACGGTTCCTTCGACTGAATCGTCGTATATCATGCGAAATTCCCTGCCATGAATGACAAGCCTTGATCCTGCGTGGGGTCGGACTAAAACAAAGTCGCCTTCCTTGCACCAAGGGCCGGATGGGAATTTCTCTTTGTTTGTATAACAGTCTGGTCCCAAAGAAACTACGAACAAAACAGTCGTTAAGATCTCTTCGTTCTTAATAGTCTCTTCAGCTTTAGCCAAACCATTGTCAAACATGTCTTCCATCTCCGGGATCGCACATAAAATGTAATATCCACTTGGTTTTGGAAGTTGTTTTGCCTTTTCTTCTGCCGGAGCACTAGCCGTTTCTACTACTACTGGATTGTTTGGGTTAATCCCAATTAAAATTTCACTCATCTTCTTCGTTCACTCGTTTTTGCAGGTCTAATATGAGCATTCTTGCGGAAAGTAGACCCTTAACCTCGCCGCATGCCTTCTTGTACTCAGGAAAATCCCTGCAATTATCATCTGCAAGGTTCTCTTGAATGCTTTCAATCTGCTTCGTGAGCTCACTTACTAGGTAAGCCAGTGCTTTTTCTATCATTTTTGCCTATCTATCTCATTTTTAGCTGCTGCTTTAGCCGCATCTACAGCCAATTCCATACGTAATTTCTGCTCTTCTGCGGCTGCTGTAGCCATGTTATGGCCCTTTTCAGCTTCAATTTTTGCCATTTCAATCTCTTTTTGAGTGGCTATTTTAAGCTGTTCGTTTTGTATTTCAGCCTGTCTAAATGCTTGTTCTGCCTGCTGTTTTTGCTGAGAAAGCTGCAATTCAGCCTGCTGAATCTGCAATTTCTGCTGTTCCATCTGCACAATCGGGTCTTGTTGCTGCTGTTGAATCTGCGCTTGTTGAGCTTGGTTTTGATTTCCAGCTAGAACTTGCTGGCTTGCTTGAGCAATAAGCTGGGATAACTGCACTTCAACTTGTGGTGGCAAGTGCTCTTCTGGGGGCGGCAACGTAACACCCATTTGTTTCTCAATTTGATTGCGGTATTTAAAGCCTAAATGCTCTGCTAAGTGAGACTGAAGGGCAGCCATAATCTGATTGGCCTGCGGATTTTGCCCAATCATCTGCGTCACCATTGGATCCTGCATAAAAGATTGGTGTGCTGTGATGTGTGCATCCTGATCTTGGAAGATAAACGCTTTTAACGGCTTGCCTTTGAGTACATCCATGTTTTCGGAAACAGGATCTAGCGGTTTTGCGTCGTCGTCCATAGGGACAATCTTTTCTGCATTCCTAATCCCCAATACTTCCAGCATCTGACGATGGAGATAAGGCAAGTCGTAGATTTGTGGGGCAGTCTGGCTTAACTGAATCACCGCCTGATACTGCACAATCTTCTGTGCCATCGTAGAAGCATTGGGATCAGATACTGGAATGACAGTAACTAAATCATAATCAGACTTCTTAGCAGAAGACTTCCCTTCTACAGGCTCATATGTATAAGAGTCAGGTGTGTAATCGCGGATAATATCCCGCAACAATCCAAGTTCTTGCTTAAAGGAATAATGAATACGGGCTTGAACCGCAGTCATAACCTTTAACGTTCTTTCTAAAATTGCCAGCGTAGTTCCTACAGGTGTATTAGCCGACATATCTGCAACTTGAATGTCAGCCGCTCCTGCAAAACTTCTGCCTTCTAAAATAATTTTATCCAACAACATTGCCAGAACCTGACTGGGTTCTTTGTATGGCAACGTCATTAAGTTATCTTTTATCGTACCGCTGGGTACGTCTACATCTCTAAACTCTCCCGGACTGATAGGAGTGTCATCGCCTTTAACTCTTAATCCTCTGGCTTTGAATCCACCCGGCAAATTGGATAAAGTTCCAGCATCCACCAACTGACGGAGGATAGAAGTTCCAGATTTAGCGTATGCCCCAATAAGGTGCAACAGGCCAAAACAATAAAAGCCAAAACCCGGCACATAGCCGTAATGAACAAAGTGCTGACGTTTTGCATGGCGTTTATCCTCTGGTCTCCAGTTACGTCTGATAGACAAACACTTCGCCGATCCTTTCTCTATCGTAACGATATAAGGTAAAGCAATACCTGTAGGCTCTCCCTTCTTATCTGTATGCTCAAAACCTTCTAAATCTAAGTTAACGTTGATCTCTAATATTTGATACCGATCATCCACACTTGCGCGGAATCCCATCTTCTCCGCAATCTTTTTCTCAATCTCATCAAGCTGGTTAGATGGTTCTCCTAAATCAACATCTAAATAAAACCCTGCAACTTGCAGTTTTCTAAGCTCATTTTCCGTTTTACGCATTACATGGGTAACGCGTTCTGCACTATTTAAATCAGAAGCGCCATAAGGAACGACGAGATCTTCTGCTGGTACAAACACAGATGTTTGTCTATCTAAAGACGGGTCGAAGTAAACTTTCTTGAATGCATTTCCTGCAAGACCCAAGCCCCACAACATACGTTCGTGCTCAGGACGAAACTCCTGCATCTTGTCCACGATCTGGTAATTCATATCGTCTTGAACGCGGATAGCAGCTTCTTTCTTCTCTGGGGTTTCTTTACCAATGATCTCTGTCTTAACTGGTCCCGCTGCGGGGAATGTAGACATCATTGTCTCGGCTTGGAACTTTACCAATGCCTCCGATAGCATAGGGTGATATACACCGCAGGCTCCGGGCCAAGGGTCTGTACGTTCTTCAATCTTTAGGCCAAGTAATTGTATACCGTCTACATAGGTCTGCATCCAATCTCGGCGTGAGGCTACGTCGCTCTCATAATCACCAAGAAGGTCGTAGACTAAAGACGTCATTACCTTCTCATCTAATACTTCTGCCAGATTCTCATCAAAGTTATCTGCTTCTTCGTGGCCCATATGGATGACTGTATCGCCCATATGTACAGTGACTTCTTCAGGATCAACAACCTCGATTTCAATATCGGGTTCTTGTTGAAGGCTTTCTAAACCTTCTGGTGCTTGGTAAAGACCTTTCTCTATCATATTGATCCTTTAATAATATTCACGCTTACGGCGAAAGTATTGTTGATCTTCCGGTTCGTCGGAGTCCAACCTTATAAATCCGCCCTTACGAAATCTGATCAATGCCTGTGTGGATGAGTCCACTAAGTCATCGTGATCCGAGTTTGGGAATGCTGCCATTTCTTCTATCAACTCATCTGCCCAACGTGTAGCAGGAGCCCATACTTTACCACTCGCAAATAAATCAGATACAGAGTTAATGCGGACGATCTTATCATTTCCACGACTAGGGGAATATTCTTCTACGGGTATACCCATCGCCCTTAACTCGTAAATCAAAGGCGCTCCAGCAGCTTTCGCTTCCACGATGAAAGCATCCGGTTCCCACTCTTTATAATTATTGAACGCCGTCTCCTTAAGCTCAGGAAACTCCATGCGTCTCTTAAACGCATCCAGCAATATGATATGAGCATCGTTCGGGTTCTCGTTGTAGTAAAACACACCCCAAGTTGTACAGGCTGAATAGTCAGATCGTTCGTTCTTAGTAAAAGCGGTATCCCAAGATTGGATTAAGTAGTCGCAAGGCGGGGGACGCTCTCCCTCCCAGATACGCCACCACTCCCGTTTTACAATCGCGCCTTCTTCGGACGTCGGCTGCTGTTGGTACTGGGCATTCCACTTCCCGGCAGGGAGTTCATTGCGTAACGCTTCCAGTTCCTCTATCGACCAAAACTCAGGCCATAAAGGATTACCCGACGGCAGGATCGCAGGAAAGTCTATCACCTCCCATTCATCCCCATCCCTGTCTACAGAGGCTTGTAGAATCCTGCCCGTTAAGTCTTTTTTGGACCAGCGGGTCATGATGACGATGATAGATCCACCCGGCTGTAAACGCTGACGTGGACCCGATGTATACCACTCATACACCTTGTCGAAGATCTCAGGACTGGTAGAGGCCAACGCAGCTTCCTGCTCAGAGTGCGGGTCGTCGATGATAAGTAGGTCTGCACCTTTACCTGTCACCGTACCCCCAACACCGATAGCGAAGTATTCTCCGTTCTGATTGGTTGCCCAACGTCCTGCGGCTTTAGAGTCAGATCTTAAACTCACGTTCGGAAAGATCTTGGCATACTGTTCAGACCCCACAAGGTTACGAACCTTACGACCAAAGCCAACCGCAAGTTCAGCCGTGTTAGATGTTTGGATGATCTTCTTCTGCGGGAACTTACCTAAGAACCATGCTGGTAGCATAAAGCTTCCAAACTCTGACTTAGTATGACGCGGTGGCATGTTGATGATCAGCCTCTTCGTCTTCCCCTCGGCGATCTCTTGGAACTTCTTTGCCATGACCTTATGGTGGCGTCCATCTATAAAGCCGGGCCACATCTGCTTAACAAAGAATAGAAACTCTTTCTCAGCCCGCTCCCTATCCTCGGCAGCCTTAAGCGCAGCAAGATCCTCAAACAAAGCCGCCTGTACGTGCGCGGGTAACTCTGCAATCCTGTCCAGTAAGTCCTGCATCAGTTGCGCTCTTTCATTCCGGCATGTCCACTTTATAAAGCTTGATATAAGAAGGCCGAATGGATCGCGCCCGGCGGGGTGTCTGTTTACATACTCCAAGTTCAACGAGTCGCCTCATGATCCTATGCACATTACTCCTACTCTTATCCCCAGTCATATACTGTATGTTCTCCACCGTAGGACCAAACCCATACTTCTTCCAAAACTCATCTATAGCTATATATATGCTCATCTGATTCTGAGTCATGATCCTTTCCTTCCCTTCCTCGTACGTCCTAACAATAAAACGCTCAACTGGAAGCTCAATTTTTTTGCCCGTTTTATCGTAAGTTTTTACAATAATCATAAATATCAAACACTTATTGCATCTTGCCCACTTGAGCAAGATAGATTCATATATATGAATTGCTCAGTTTTAAACATATACCCCCCCTACCCTTTCATTCCTCATCAGACATGGGGGGGTCTTCTGGGCGCAGGATTTCCATTTCTTCGGGTGCTATCTCAAAATTGGGTGATTGAGTGTTGGGAATAGTATGCCTAGCTGCATCGGCAGAATCCGGCCCGATTTGGGGGGGTGGGGATGGGTGGGCGTCCGGCGCAGGCGATTCCGCTAAAATGGCGCGGTCTGCGGAAAGCTCGGCTAGTAGGTCTGAACCGTCATCCTGATCCACTACGTTGACCGAGCGGAGCTGCTCAATCAGTCTAGCCCTGATATCGGCACTAGCATGATGAACGACTGTTTCCCTGCGCTCAGTGAATGAAGCAACTTCCGTTAGCTTGCCTAATAACTCCAGAGCGCGGATCCGTGTGGCAGGGGGAACGCTATCATCTAGAGCGTGTTGGACTAGCTGCCCCGTTACCAGAGCCCGTAATTGAGCAGGGGTTCGATGTTTTTCTGCCTCACTCGCCAACCTCAACGCCTCGATCTCTGTGACGATTCTGGGATCACGCAAGAGCTTAGCTGCATCAGAATGAACGTTCTTAGGCTTTCCGTTCGTGTTATATGCGTTCCGGTATGCTGCGGACTTGGTTGGTGCTGTCACCATCTGGCGAGCAAATTCCCTTTGTTTCGGTGTGAGTCTCTGCCTATTGTCACCAGTAATCACATAATCAATAGGCACTTGCTGAAGTGCTTCCCGCGCCTGCGCTCTCGTCATTTTATGGCTCATATATGCTCAGGTATAAATTGTGGATTTAGCGCATGTTAATCCTTCGCTCTATATCTCGCAACCTTACCAATCCTGACATTGTTTGTAAGGTAATAAAATATTTTGCGTTGACCTATTGACACATGGATTAATTGTGATAGGATGCAACACATGGAAAGCGCACATGCACTTTCATGTTTAACTAAAGGGAGAATACAAAATGACATCACCAGCTCGTAAGCCGTGGCCCGTAGGTAAGTTTTTAGTGCACGGTCATCATGTAGCGATAGTTTATGACGATGGAGAGATCGTATGTGAAACCGCCTCTATTAGCGCACTCACTTGGGAAGCACTCCTGTTATGCGTTAAGTACTATGTAACAAAAATGGAAGTGCAGGGTTGCCCAATAGTACGTTTATAGGAGACAAGACAATGAATACACCAATGATTGCATACCACGCCAAAACCGAACTAAGGGGTTGGCACGAAGTAATGCGCGAACGCGCTGACTGGGTAGGTTGGCACTCGGTTGATCGTTCTATGATTGAGCACTTACTTACCACAGGCGATTCAGTAGTCACGCTTGGTTGGAATATGTATCAAGTGATTCTGGATGGGGGGAAAGCATGATCATAACTGTATCTATAGCAAATCAGTATGGGAACGAAGTCATCCGTCCTATATGCGAACAAGCCAAACTTCTAGCCGACCTAGCCGGAACAAAGACACTTACCCGCGCGGCCATTGCCACAATCAAGCGGCTTGGTTACCAGATCGAAGTCCAGCAGGAGATTAAATCGCTATGAGTATCTTAGCTATGAACCCAAAGGATTCTTTAATTTGCGAAAGATTCAACCTTTGTGAATATGGGGGCGTTCACCTTGTCACTATGCCAGACGGATACCGCTTTGCAGCGCGTGATCCTCAAGATTCTGTTCTGCAAGAGCTTAAGCGCTTTGGCGCGACCGTTACACTTATAACTGAATTGGGGGAATAAATGAATACTTACCAAATTGAGATAACCGACACCTTCGGGGGTGAAGCGAATTACTCTTGGGCGAAACGGTTCACCGTCTTTGCCAATACTTATCGCGGAGCAATCAATAAAGTCTCACGCCAAACTGGTTACAGTTTCCGCAAGGAATGGGATTCAGGTGATTGTGTGCGATATAACGCCGTTCACGCTTGTGTATGCGCTTTTTTGGAGGAAGTTTAAATGAGTAAAGCAATAAACACACTTAAGTATTTTATCCGCAATGAAGGGTACACCATTTTAGGAGGTTACCCGCTTGCCCTGTGTATGAGTGACGGCGAGGTTCTGGACTGGCAGAGCGCAAAGGAAAATTACAAGAAAATATTGTGGTCAACCAAGCATGCCGAGCGTGACGGTTGGCAATGTATGGGAGCGTTCGTGCATTGGGAAGGTGAACCGCTTATATGCGCTCATTCAGGACGTGAAATCGAATCCGCTTATGGGAATCCAGAAAATGACTGACGCCGAGAAAAGACAACAATTCTGGAATGCGTACGCTGCGAGCTTACAGAAGTACAAACCCAAAGGGTAACTGACGAGGCGTGACGCGCCGAAACCGCTCACTAGCGGTCTTACCCGCCCGACATAGGGCACAACCAAAAAAGGAGCAACATTCATGCAAGTAAAATCCCTTGAAATTCGCCAAGCAAACAAATGGAACGATGAAGAAAAGAACAAGGTTTTTGTTGGACTTGTCACTCTGGTAGGCGAAACCGGAAAACAAGAGATCGTCCTATCATCCGCAACAATATCGAAGGTTTTCGCCCTTATTCGCACCGATGCATCGAATACCGCAAAAGCTAATGCCGCTTTGGTATCGAATAGCATCGAGGAAGCGGAAACCGCGCCCTTGTTAATCGAACAAATGGCATTTGAACAATAATTAACCGCGCCCTTCGGGGCGCATAAAGGGAGAATTAAAAATGGATAACTGGAATGAAATAGATCGTCACCACTTAGGGAAGTATGAAATCGTCACTAGCATCCGACCAGAGGAGATTCATCCCGCTGAATTGTTTGACGATACTTGTCATAACATAGCTGAGATCGTGGACAAAATTGATCGTGAAGTTTGGGAGTGGTTTTGCGCCCGCGTTCAGGTTTTCATCGGCGGGCACGAATTCGGAACCGATTATCTAGGCGGTTGTTTGTATGAAAACTCAAAAGATTTTCTAAACCTAAACGACTATTGGGGAGACATGATCTTTCGCGCGACTGCGGAGGCCGATACCGCGCTTAATAAATTTTTAGCTGATATGGCGAAGGAGGCCGCATGATTTACTTACTAGGTCATACCGCTGAGTGTATGTGTAGAAAATGCAGAAGATAAAAGGAGACATTATGAAAGATTCAATCAGCCGATATGAACGGCTAGGCATTACACCACCACCCCCACTTTGGGTTCAGATCGTGGGCGGGCTTGCTGCGTTGATTGCAGTTTATGTATGGGTAGTGATTTTTTTATCAATGTAACAAAAAAGGTTATCTGACGACGGGTTAGCTACCCGCTTGGGCTTTAAGAGCCGAAACCGCAGGGATGCGGTCATAACCCGCGCAATAGAGCGCACAACCAAGGAAAATAAAATGAAACAAACAGTCAACGTATACGACTTTAGAGATGCCTTCGCAAAAATGGGAAGAACAAATTTTACTTATGATGGGCTTGGTATTTTGTTTGAGTATCTTGAAAATTTAGAAGATGAATTAGGGGAAGAAATAGAATTTGATCCGATCGGGCTATGCTGCGAGTACGTTGAAATGACGCGTGACGAGATTATTGACGATTACGACTTAGATCGATCCGAGTTTATTGATCCTGATGACGAGGATGACAATCAGCTAATTTTTGATTGGTTGTCAGATAGAACTTCCGTTGTTGGCGAAACTGCTACAACCATTTTGTTTGAACAATTCTAAGAGGAGACAGAATGAAAACTTTAATTATTACGCCCGAAGGTTTGGATCAAATTTATAACATTCTTAACGAGTACACTAACATTATCCCAACCGACTCAATCGTAAATGCGTGGGCTGAGAGTATTGAAAACGGCTGGCAGGAAACCGAAACAGTGGTTTACTTGGAGGTTTCGCGGCACCATTCAAAAAACCACCGAATTGAATTTTTTACAATTAAACATGACGGTTATTTAATTGTTGAGGTGGCAGCATGAGCGAGATCAACGCGCAGCGACTGGCAAGCTACCTAATGGACTACATAAACGAGGATGAGGCCAGAGGCATTTTTGATTGGGATGAAATGAATTTAGAAGAAGCGATACTTTCTTACTTGGGAATTGAAGCAATACGCTCGTACTATGGGGAGGCAGCAGAATGAAAACCTATTCAGCTTTTATCGTTACCCTGCGAGAATTCATTGAAGATCGTTTTCTTGTTACTTTTGAGTGCAAAGCAACGGATGTCGACCATGCAGAATTACAAGCCGAGAAAGCATATCCCGCCTACAAAGTTATTAACATAACTCAAATTTCATAAGGATGACGCCATGCCACGCTATGAATGCAGAATGACGCTGACGTATACCGATACGTTTTACATAACCGCGTTTGATATCGATGATGCATACGAACAAGCGGGCGCAGACATATCAGAGATGGATTTTGAGCTAACCGATCCTGACCTTAGAATTGTCGATATGGAATTGGTCGAACCAGAAGATAGAGATGAGTAGCGACTGGTTAGCTACCTATAAAAAACGAGCCAAACTTTCAGCGGCTGCGACAGTTCCTTGTGACTGCTCGCAGTCGTTGAAGTCCTGCCCTTCTTCCCCGATCCAGTACCTCGCGCCAATCTTTTTGGCTGCGTTGATCCCTGCCACATCATGATCCGCTACGACTAGCAAGCTACCTATGCCCTTTGCCACCTCTACCATGTTCCCTGCGCTGAAAGCCACCGTGATTGAGTATCTTTCGCCCAAGTGCTTCATGGCCCGCCGAATACTAAGGGCAGTCGCAAACCCCTCGCATAATATCTCGCGCCCCTTCGCATCTATCCGCAAACTCGCGCCCTTCGTCCTCTGCCCCTTCAGAAACCTTTTGGTTCCGTCCGGTTGTATCATCTGGCAACCGACTAGCTGGCTACCGATCCGCATAGGTAGCACCAAGATATCCTTCCAAACATACGCCCGCGCCTCTGGGAATCCTTTCGCGTTCAAGTATGGATGGTGCGCTCTCTCTGCCGCCGCCATGATGGATGCAGCTTTCTTAGCGGCTAGAGCCTGATTCGCGGCCTGATCAGCTTCGTTTTTCAAGCGACGGGTTAGCCACCGATCATCCGGTACAAAGTTCTTGGGCTTCCACAACACAGGGGATTCCATCGTGGCAAAGTTCTGCACCCATCCTGCATCCCCTACAAATTTATACGAGCCATTCTGCTTGTGCGGATGATCAATCGTTGGAACCCGAACCCATCTGTCCTCAATCACATACTCAACAACCAATCCGCAGCTTTGTGCGAAGTCTAAAAATGTCATGCTGCTCTCGCTTTTGATTTTGCAAACGCAATGTTTCTGCTCCGAATCCAACCGCTCGTGCTCAACGATACCTGTCTGGGAGGATCGCCATTCCAGAACTTCGGCGGGAAGATTCCGTGTTTCTCTTTGTACTTATGCGCTGCCCAACCAATCTTGAATCCTCTTTGGCGGGCATAGGTCATAAGCTCTGCGTAGAACTGTCTACTTGCGTCTTTAGCCGCGTTACCCTGCCCAAGCTCAACCATTTCACCCGGAACGCTTGTAACCGTTTGTGTGGGCAATCTAACGTATCCACACGCACAGACGGGGCCAAGCATCAACGCCTTGCACTTAGGACAAGTACAATCCTTTTTCTTCTTCTCAGTCGGTTCCCTCTTGGCCTTCTCGCCCTCGGTAGACAGATCGCTCACGCCGTTGGAATACACGTCATCCCAATCTTCCATGAAGCGAATGTAATTACCCGAATGGTCAAGCCATACTGCGAAGTCTTTGTCTGGGTACGAGCGCATGGCACGTCCCATCTGTTGAACGTGTGAGGATAGAGACTTGCTAAAAGGTCGAGCCGAAATGCCAATCATAACGTCTGGAACATCGAACCCTCGCGTGAGGATGTCAGTCGCAATCAATCCATTAATGGTTGTGTCCGGTCGGGCAAAGTCTTCAATGGTCAGTCGTTTGAACTCATCATCTTCTTTGTAAGAGATCGAGACAAAGTTATAACCCTGCTCTTTGAACTGGCGTTCCAAATCTTTTCCATGCTCAACCCCCGCACAAAAACAAATCGTCTTGCGGGGCTCACCAAAAACTTCATGAGTTTTCTTGATCCACTCGGCTACGATGTCACCCGTAATCTTCTTACCTGATTCTGTTACATCGCCAGTTGACCACTCTCCGGCAACCTTCTTGGCTCCGGTCATGTCGATCTCTTTGCAGATATAAACCTTCAGCTTCTTTAGCCAACCTTTGTTGATTAGCTGCTCGGTCGGCAGACCACTCACAACATTCGAGTATAGGTTTCCCAGCCCTGCGCTGAACGGTGTAGCAGTCAACCCTACGACATTGATATCGGGATTGTCTAACAACCAATCATTCGTGGCCTTGCGTGAGATGTGGCACTCATCAACTATGATTAAATCGAAGTGCGGGAAATCCTTCCTGCGTTCGAGCGTCTGTGCGGAACAGACCTGCAACCTTTCGTAAGGTCTCCATCTCCAATGCTGAGACTGCATCACGCCATGATCTATACCGTACTTGGCTAACCTCTGGGAGGTTTGATCTACCAGTACGATCCGATCTAACACCATCGCTGCACGGTTGTATTTATCCGCTACCGCTTTCATAAGGTGCATGGCTACTTCTGTCTTACCAAATCCTGTCGGCGCGTAAAGCAACTGCCTCTTGTGTCCTGCTTTAAATCCGTCACGCAATTTTTGAACGACATCCTGCTGATGTTCGCGTAGCGATAAATCCATGTTGTCTCCCTGCCGAGGAACCGCCTCGGCTTCGGTCAGGCTGCTTGTTTTTCTGCTTTTTCTGCTTTCTTCTTCCAGAATGTCACTTGCTTCATAAGCTCCGCATTCTTTTGTTGGAAGTCATTCCTGCTCGATGTAACTGCTGCTAGGTCACGCTCAAGGTCTTTGACTTGTTTGCGTAAGGCATTAATTGTTTCCAATGCTGACAGCTTTTCTTCTTCCGTTGCATCCATTTGTTGAACCGATAACTGAGCACGAAGGTTTTCGTTCTCGTCTGCAAGTTCGGTAACTTGGGTCGCAAGTTCTATGGTCTTGGTGTCTTCCAGCACCACTTCGACTTTGACTGGTTCCTTAGCGGGTTTGGCTTCTTCAGTCTTGGGCTCAGTCAACTTAGCTGGCTTGCGGGGTTCTTGCACAAAAGTCTGATCACCACGCTTAACGATCTTTGACTTTTCCTCTATACCCATTTCATTGCGTAAACGCTGAACGGCCTGTCTAGATAAGTTCACTAGCTTGGCAACTTCTGCGTCCGTTGCGTCTGAAAACTCCATGTCATCCAATACTGTACGGATCGCTTGAATCTTATCGTCTTTGGTACGGCGCAAACCGTGAGTTGCATTTGCACCTACGCTAAAGAAGATCGCATCTCGCTGCGTACCATTACGTACCAAAGCAGGGATTTCTGTTAATCCCGCTTTCTTATAAGCAAAGTACCGATGGAATCCATCAGCTAACCAATAGTTTGTGCTATCAAAAAATATGTCTACCGGGGGAAGCGTCGCGCCTTCGAGTATGGAGTCTGCGTATTCCTGAATTACCGTTTCGTTGATGTTCTGTCGGGGTTGCGTACCACCATCTATGCGAATCTTGCTTATATCAATCATGTTATCCCTCTTTGTTAATTGCAAACACATGGTAACATTTGTTTTCATGTCTTTGCAATATATTTTATAATGAACCGCACTTCTGTTCTGCCACACGACCCGCAAGTCGTGCGTTCAACAATCGTACCGTCTTTGCGTTGGTGCGTATTTTCGCGGAGGTGACCCCCGCAGGGGCAGGCCCCGGTCATAAACTATATACCTATATCGTAATAGTGTTTCTTAGGAAACGGCTGGGAACGTGAGCAAAAATAACCCAAACCCATCTGAGTAGATAGGTTTGGTTGTTTCTTGAGGTATCCGTGTGGTTACCGCGAGCCGAACGCATAGATACTTACCATTCGGTTAGGGACTTTACCTCAGTATCAGGCCACATCTGGCTCCCTACAGGCTTGCGCCTACAACCGCCATCGCTAGTGTGATGAATCATTCTACTAGCACAACTACAACAGGCCGAACCGAGCAATGCTATCTGGACGCATAAACCTGTTGCAGTCTGATCGCACAAAGAAAAACCCCGCAAGGCTTAGGTGGGGCGGCTCTGGCGTGAGCAGACTTGGGCGCTGAGAAAGTAGACTTTTTCCATCTTTTGAATGGGAACCGCCTTCAGTCCTGACACCCCACCTAAACATTACGGGGTTTTTTACTACTTTCTCGACGCCTGATCCGCCAAAATCAGACAACGTAATTATTGTCCACTAAGCTCCAGTATGCAACTAATTTTTGAGCAATTTTAAAAAGGTCTATCTTGCTCAAGTGGGCAAGATACAAGTCATTGATTTAACAAAACAAAAAAATCGGGTTGACACGATCATTTATTTATGTTCTAGGTATATTTAAAAAAAACCCCCGGAATACTCGACGGGGGCGATGTGAGTAAGTAACTCACCAAGGGAGGAGACGAGCGCACTATACCACACTTTCCCGAATGTCAAGTTCCCGGACTTCCCAAAACCTTCCCTTCTTATGCCATCCATGCACGAGTATTTGTATTCCAGAACTGAGCACCACCGGATATAATTCGTGCTCCCGAATCTTGGTCACTCTGGCTGCGACGTTTGTGTAACTGGTTGACTGCACCCCAACGACGCTACCCTCGCTGATGCAAAGCACATCTATAAACCCAAACAGATCCTTCTTAGTCTTGGTAAACGAATTCCATTTCTCGACAACCTCGACGTGATAACCGCGATCACGCATGAGTTTCATGCTTCTTTGGGTAGGCGTAACCGACATAAAATATTCCTTGCAACACATGAAATAGTGTGAGTACAATGTGTTTCCTAAAGGAGACACTATGATACTCACAAATAAATTTAATCTGCCGGAGACGATAGTAAACGTTCTCAGACGGCCTACATACAGTAAGGGAAACGCGAATATCAGCGCAACTGGTTTGTTGAAGTCGCCTCGAATATTCCAGCTTGAGATTCAACATCAGGATGAACTTGAGCAGGACGCTTCTGAAATGGTTTGGAGCCTGTTTGGTACGGCTATTCATGGCGTACTGGAGCATGGCAAGGATAAGCACCATACCGTCGAGGAAAGACTGCATGCGGAGTTCGAGGGTTGGCAGATTTCTGGAGCCATCGACCTACAGCGGCACTACGAGGATGGCGTCATCATCTCTGACTATAAAACTACTGGTGCATGGGCGGTGATGAATGAGAAGAAGGATTGGGAATACCAACTCAACATCTATGGTTGGTTAGTTCAGAAGGTGAAAGGGTCGAACGTCAAAGGTCTGGAGATCGTTGCCATCATTCGTGACTGGAGCCGCAGAGATTCCACGACCAAAGAAGGGTATCCAGAAGCACCTATCAAGGTTATAGACATTCCGCTCTGGACGTTCCAAGAGCAAGAAGATTTCATCCGCGAAAAGATCAAACTCCATTCAGCAGCAGAGTTTGCACGGATCACGGGCGAAGAGATTCCCTACTGCACTCCTGAGCAGATGTGGGAAAAGCCGACCGTTTGGGCGGTAAAGAAAGAAGGTGGAGTAAGAGCCAAGTCAGTATGGAACACGGAGGAAGAGGCGCATGCCGCATTATCCAAGGGTGATGTCATTGAAGTTAGGCCGGGTCAGCGAACGCGATGTGAGAGTTTTTGCAACGTCCGAAACTTTTGTAATCAGTGGAAAGAATTTAACCAAGGGAGAGACAACAATGGCGAGTTATAAACAGCAGAACGTAGAGTTGATGGAAAGATTAACAGCAGCAGTTGGAAAAATGATTGAACAGGAACAGGACATTACAAACCTTCGGTTTGAAAATCTTTCGTTGCGAGAGTCTATTGAAACGGAACATAAAAGGTTGGTTGATGATGAACATTTAAACTCCGAGTTAAAAAAGAGCCTTCGAGAAATGCAGGAATCAAATGAATTGTCTGCCAGAATAATACGTAAGTTGTTAAACGCAATGGATAAAATGGAAGGTGAGTTCTAATGAGCGTATACCAAAAACTGATGGAAGCTCGCGTCAAACTTGCTGAAGCCAACTTGAAAAAGAGTGGGCATAACAAGTTTGCCGGGTACTACTACTATGAGCTGGGTGACTTCCTGCCAACGGCGATGAAGATTTTTTGCGACCTAAAGTTGTACGGCGGTGTTTCGTATGGCAGAGATGTAGCAACCCTGACCATCGTGGATACAGAGAAGCCAGAATCCACCGACCATATCTTTTACTACTGCCCGATGTCTACGGCTGAATTGAAAGGATGCCACCCTGTACAGAACCTCGGCGCGGTACAGACGTACATCCGCAGATACCTTTGGACAGCAGCACTTGAACTGGTCGAGCACGATGCTATAGACGCAAGTGAGCCAGCCGGTATTAAAAAAAGTGAGTTAGAGACGGTAGAAAAGAAGGTTGCTAAACCAATAGAGGCTCCCAAGAAAGAACCGTTGGGTCCGATTGCTGAAGCTAAAGACTTAACAAACGAAAAGCCGAAGGATGAAACCCCGCAAAAGCCTTGGACGATTACCTTGAAATCGGACACCGCTTTGTTTGTTCCTTCGTTTGTAGAGTCCGCTCAATTTACGTTGCAGTTTGCGAAGAGCGAAGAGGATGTAAAAGAGATCTTCCGTGTAAATAAGTTTATGTTTGACGAACTCAAGCGTCAGTCCGTAGAGCAATACGACGCGCTGATGGTTGCGTTTAAAACACGTAAGAATGATTTGATTAAGGAGTAATCATGAAAGAACGTATCTATGTAGTAAGAGGGCCAAACACAACCCATCTGGTAAACGCGCCTAGTAAAGCATCTGCGATTGCGTTTATCGCGGACAGTCAGTTCACGGCTGACGTTGCAAGCCAGATGGATCTGGTAAACCTTTTAACAGACGGCATCAAAGTTGAATTCGCTCGTGTATCAAACCTTGACTTAGAACTAGGAGATAAATAATGGCTGAAGCATACCCAAACAGTGGCGCACTCTGGACTCCAAAGTTTCCAAAGAAGCATGACAAGGCTCCAGACTTACGCGGTGACATCAAGATTGAAGTTGATCTTTTATCCGAACTTATGCAGAACGCGGAAGATGGATTGGTTACGATCAAGATAGACGGATGGAAGCGTAAAGACTCAAACGGAAATCATATGGTATCCATCAAGGTAGATACGTATAAGCCACAACAAGCTCGCCAAATGAATGATCCTTGGGATGATTGATATGGTAGATAACATTCAGTTTGAGGCCGTGAAAACGGCTTTACGACAGTCTAAGGATGGGTATTCCCTGTCCTTAGTTATCCATCCAGATGACATACCAGATGAGTTGGTAAAGGATTTTGTTGGCTCTCGATATGTGGTGGTGATGGTTCGGTTAGATGACGAAGACAAGCCAATGGTCCGGGAGAAAGAAACGCCCGGAGCACATGCCGTAAAAATGGCTGCGGTTCTTTGTCGTGATATGGAGTTTTGGTCATGGGTAAATAACGCTTGGGATTTATCTATTACAACCGAAGAGTCTTGTAAGAAGTGGCTATGCGAATACTTAGGCATAGAGTCACGCGCAGAACTCAAAACCGATGCAGCAGCGCGAGGATTGTTTGAAACGTTACGTAACGGTTTTTATGATTGGAGGGGTCAGGATGAAAAGTAAATTAGTGCCGTATAGCGTTTATCTTCCGGTCGAAGTGTATAACAAGATTCGTGAGTTAGCCAAAGAACGCAAAGCATCCTCGGCTGTACGAGACGCAATCATGGTCATTATGGCTGGCGGGAATGAGTACAAGGCTGGATACAACAAAGGTCTTGCTGACTCCATAGGCGTGATTGATCAATGCAAAGAGATTGAGCATATCGCAATCCGCAATAAGTTCTTAGCCGATGTATTGATTGATCAGATCAAAGAACTAGGTGAAGTATGAGTACAAATTCGGAGAAAGTTGCAGCAGAAATCTTTAGGCATATTTCTAAGTTTGATGATGTGGACATATCTCTGCTTTTGTCTGGACTGGCTCTGGTCTTATGTCGTTTATCTATTGTTGCGGAGATCGAAGACGAGGCTGCGATAGAAGCATTCAAGCACACACTCAAGAGCGTTCACGCCAACATGTCCGAAGAAGACAAAAGGATGCACTAATGGAAGATGAAATGCACCATTACTACGCTGGCCTTGCCATGTTAGGGATGATCATTGCCCAAGAGTATGCAGAGGATATTCCACGACTTGCCCACGCTATGGCTGATGCCATGCTGGAGAAACCAGAAGGGATCATGGCGATAAAGAAAACAAAACAAAAGCGGGAGGAAACGTGAAAAACAATATAGGTTGGTTCCTATTGGGCGGGACATTAGCTTTGCTTTGGTGGTCTGCCGGTTACAACTGGGTTCAATCTGCGCGATACGACAAGCTGATTCAAGAGCGCGAGTACATGAAAATAGACTACGACGCTTGCATACAGCGAGTGCAGGAGTTAACGTCAAAAGAGCGGGAGCCAAAGAAATGACTTATGGTCCTCCTGTTATAAAACAATGTGAGCATTGTAAAAAGGAATACAAATGCCCAAACAGCAGGGCGCATAAGTCTAGGTTTTGCACCATAACCTGTCACAATAAGTCTGGTTTACTTCCGCGTATTGAATATACCTGCGTTAATTGTGATGATAAGTTTATGGCGAGACCAGATCATGGTGAAGACCGTAAGTTTTGTAGTCGCAAATGTTTTTTAGATTATTCATTACGTCCTGAACCTAAAGAGTGTGAAAACTGTGGGGGTGTTTTTCTTGCAGGACGTTCTGCCACGGCAACTCGCGGTGATGGAAGAAGAATTTACTGCTCCAAAAAATGTTACACAGAAGGATCGCGCTCTTTTGAGGAACGCCCATGCGTTGTTTGTGGAAAACTTTACTATCCATTGGGAACTAAAAAAGACAAAAACCAAAAAACGTGTTCACTCAAATGCATGGCAGTGTTCTTTTCTGGGCCTAATGGTTCTAACTGGCAAGGCGGCGAATACATATCTGAATCAACGAACCACAAGATGGTATTGATTGGAAGACGAAAGGGTTACGTAGGCAAATATACAGCGGAGCATCGTTTAGTCGTTGCCAAATATATTGGAAGGCTTTTGGAAAGAGATGAAGTTGTTTTACATATAAATAGTCAACCACTAGATAACAGACCATCTAATTTGTTTTTGTGCGAAACAAGAAGTGAATATGGTTATAGAAGGCATGGAAGTTTGCCTTGGCCTACAACAAGTAACTTAGATAAGTTTAAAGAAACAGAAAAAAAGCTGAAGGAAATAAAACATGACGCCAGAAGAAAGAACAAAAGCGCAGTTTGAGCAGCACGATAAACAGTTTAAACAGCGTGAATGGGTAGCATTGACGAAAGAGGACATCGCCTACCTTGGTATTCATACAACGGACATGTACCCTGATGAGTTCATTAAATACGTGGAAGCAAAATGCAGGGAGAAGAACGCATGACACAAGATGAAATCATTGAGATGGCAAGAGATGCTGATTGGGGCCATGCTTCTGCAAACCTATATGCGCCAGCCCTTGAGCGCTTTGCCAAACTGGTAGCAGCTAAAGAACGTGAGGCGTGTATTGAAATTGCTGAAAAGCAACGCTATGCAATGTACATAAGTTTGACTTCTCACCCGCCTCAAAACGGCACAGCAGTTGGAATTGCAAATCAAATCAGAGCAAGGGGACAAGCAGAGGAGAAGAACACATGAAGCAAATACTTATGCCGGTTGAGCTAATAGAAGAAGTTATAAAAATCATAGAAGGGAATATGTGCGGCCCTGCTTTGTATCGGCTGTCTGTGATTAAAGAACTTAAAAAAGCACTACTAGAAGGTTTACCACCAACTAAAAAAGGGAAATGAGATGAAACAACATATGCTTTTACAAATACCTGTACCTTTTGAGGAACCTGAGTTCCACCTGCGCGATTGGTTTGCGGCTCACGCAATCTTGGTTGCAACCTACGACTGGTCCCCGGAAAAGATTGCTGAATATGCTTATGAAATGGCTGACGCTATGATGGAGGCAAGAAAGAAATGAAAAAACTATTCCTTCTCTTAAGCGTCGCTTTAATCGCAGGATGTTCAACCTCGCGTCCGGTAGAAGACAGCCCACGTTATCTCCCTGCTGTTAAACCTGAGCCCCTTATTGGCAAACTTAAAGGTTGGGATGGTGCTACCGCTATGAGCGATAACGAAGTCCTACAGGCATCTAAACAATGCATGTACGCGAAGCTGGTCCCAAACGTAGAGTACACTGCCGTTCGTTTAGATACCGGCGGCAAAACCCTCGTACCGATAGCCGTACACTGCGAGCATAACTGATGTACCGAAACAAGAAGCTGTTAGAAGTTGTACGCAAAGCACCGTGCCAACACTGCGGGGTCATAGATGGAACCGTAGTGGCGGCACACTCTAACCAACAGCGTGATGGTAAGGGCAAGTCGATTAAGGCAGCGGATTACCGTATCGCTGCCCTATGCTATTGCTGTCACGCCGAGTTAGATCAAGGCTCCAAGATGAGCAGACAAGAGCGCGTAGAGATGTGGGAAGAAGCGCATCGCAAGACAATAGGATGGTTGTTCGAGAACCTTATTCTTGACGTGAACGAACCGCGTCATTGAACTGTTTCATAATCCGTGTCTTGGTTTCCTCGATATTCTTGAGTCGATCAACATCGGGTTCTTCTCCTCTTAGTTCTGCCTGCTTCTGCAATTGCTGCTTCATTTTGTTCAGCTTCAGTATCTGATTGTGAACATTGTCCGCAGCTTTATACATGGCAGCTTCAGGGTTTTCCCGAACCACTTCCGCAGGATCTCCTGTACCGGGATTCTTGGCTCGACCTTCTATCTCTGCTTTGTATCCAGCCATGCGCTCTGCATTCTGATAGAACCGATTCGCTATCGCTTGTTGAGACTCGGTATCCCCGATTAACTTACCGACGATTGGAACCCTATACAGGGGCTGCTCTTCTCCGGTCGTTGCGCTCTTAGCCGTCTCTACGGCTTTCATAGCCTCTCTGCTGACACCGCCGAAGTATTGACCCATCATGTAATCTAGGTCGTCACCTGTAGGGCTTAACGCGCCTTTTTGATACTCTGTGCCACCAGATGCTAGGTTCATAAACTCGGCTAGGTTCTTATTAATGAACGAAGCATTATCTCTGGAACGTAGATAGCCGGGTGTAGGACGTCCGGGTTGGTCTTTGCGTGAGATAGGACGACCAAACGCATCCTCGTTTGCATACTCAGACACAATCGGACGTAGAGCTGTTGGAGTAAGTTCTAATGCCAATGGCCCGCCACCCAAAGGGTTAAATGCACTGAGCATTGAACTTGCAATGTCCATTGCCTTCTTCCCTGCTCCGGCGTTACTCCGCTGCAATCCAGCTTGTGCCAACGCATATTCAGTCAAGTTGCGACTAAAGTTTGGAATAATGTTTAAGCCGGGAGGCATAGGTATCTTTAGGTATGTGCCGTCACCCGTTGGAAGGATGAAGTTCTTTTCCTTCTCATATGCAGGGATATCTTCATCATCAAAACCAGCAGCGGCAAGCGCCATAGCTTGAGCCGTACCAAGCGCTAGGCCGCCTGCAACAATCTTGCGACCTGCTGGGCTATTTAATGTCTGAGCCAAACGATCTGTACTTTGTACGGCAGCATTAAAGAATGAGAATACGGATGAGAAGTATGGAGTTAACTGACCCTTCTGGTTAAAGTTAACCGTGATGTTGTTGGCAAGCTGTGCCGCCTTGTCAGGAGACATGCCGTTCGGAAATGCTTTGTTCCGCAATTCCAAGGCATTCTTAAACGCTGCTAAACGCACAGCGTTTTCCATACTGTCGTTGTAGTCTGATAGCCAGCCCATCACTGACTTGGTTGCTTTACGAACGTTGCTTGGGTTTAAGTCCCGCAACTCCTTAGCTAGGATGTCCACTTTCCCTTCGCTGTTTCTTAAACGGTCTGCAAACTCTAGCTTGCCACCAGACTTCTCAAACTGTTTGTAAAGGTCAGCCCATTCACCAGTTGTTGTTTCCCCGTTTCGTCTGGCACGTAACTCTGAATAGATAGTTTTCAGAGCGGGCAAAGTATCAGCCGCAACCTTGGCTTTACTTTGAGCAAGCGGAGTAGATACTAAGTTAACAACACCGCCCACGGAGTCACGCATAAAGTTCCATGCGCCAAACACAGGGTTGAATTGGGTATTGATGGAGGATAGATAGTTCGTAAACTTAGCAATGGGTCGCATGAACGGCGGGATCTGAACGGCATCCGCATTCTTAAGCGCACCCACCATTCTCATGGCTGTTTCATTGCCCGTGTTGAATATGATGTATCTATCGTTGCCATTTATACGAACAGGTAGCACGTTCGCAGCGCTACGGATGGCAGGATCCATGCGGTACTCAGCTAAACCAGTGCGCTCGTTGATTGTCCCTTTCTTTGGGGGGGCCATGATCCGATCGGCAAGGTCAGGATCAAGACCCATCTTCTGTAGTTCTGCTTTCAACAGATGAGGATTTTTAACAACATCTGGATTCACGACCGTGGCAAAACCCGGCATCGGATGCTGCAAGAGTTGCCCGTACAATGCACGACCGACCTTGATATCCTCTGCACGATTGATTGCCCGCTCACGCTGGAGCATCACGTTTTCAAGGATGTCACCAACCGTCTTAAGAGAGCCTACGGCCCTACGCGAAGTATTTCCAGATGATCCAATGCCGCCACCCGTTCCACCATGATGAACGAAGTTAAGTTCTTCATCTATACGCTGAAGTGGTACGTAATCACCATAAGTTTCGCGCCAGCTTGCTATTGTTGCAGGAGTCTCTTGACCGCTTGCTACAAGCATATCTTGAGTTTTTTCTATAATTTTACGAACGTCTTTAGCCAAACTTTCAAACTTGGCTTTCTGTTCGGGAGTCAGGCTATCAAGATACTTTTTAGCGTCATCCGTATGGATGCCGGAACCAGAATCTTTTATAGCGGGATTTTTTAACTGAATCTCGCCGTTCTCATCTTCGTATTCGTTTGTCTTGTTGTTCTGGTTGTTACGCTCTTCTGCATGCTTGTTGTGCAGGTATTCATCAAGTTGATCTTGCGTAACACCCAAACGGTCCATCTTTTGAGCCAATGGGCGAAGTTCTTTTTCTCTGAACTCTTTCGACACATCGGACCTTCTGTTGGTCGAGATTGAATGCTGGAGCCATGCATTGAACTCGTCAGCCATCTTGCCACCGTTCTTGATGATGGCATCGTGCATGTTCTTAAGATCAACATACTTGTTAACCATGTGATACATAAACTTGTTTAACCGCTCTGGGTTTATGTTTTGCGGTGTAACAGGCTTTTGTTCAGTTACCGCCTCAGAGACTTCGTGTTCTTTTGGAGCGCCGGTTTCTTCACCAAGTTCTTGCCGACTCTTGGGTGTTTTTATCTTGACGCCGGGACGAGACTCGTCTGGCATAACATGAACTTTCCCGGTCAAGCGCTCACCAAGGTCCATGATTTTGCTTAATGCATCATCACTAGATTTTGTTAAGCCAAGCAACTTACGCACGGAAGATACAAACGAACTCCATGCTGTTTCTTCATTAGGAAGCTTAATCTTCTTAAGTATTTCTTGGACTGGGCGATCAACCATAGCCCACGTAATCAATTCTGTTGGATGAGAGAATATGTTTCCGCCAATACGCTTAAGTTCTTTTCCCTGCGGGATCTTCTTTATGTACTTAAACAAACTATCTAGTTCTTCAGCAGCTTGAATATGCTGAGGATTAGACTCACCGTAATCAGCATACCCTTTTGCCGCACGGTAATTCCGCTCAGTCGCCGAGTGAACTATTTCATGCGTAATCGTTGATAAATTGTTCCCGTTTGCGTTTGGGATAATCCGAATATCATGTCGTATTGTGTTATATATTCCGCGAGCCGACCTTCTTCTATTGTCAATCTTGATCTTTACATCCTTCACTTCAGGAAGGATGCGATCCAGTATTTCTTTGATATCAAGTGGAACAAAGTCACGGATACGTTTAACAACGTCGGCTACTGTCTTGTCTTTAGCAAGCTCACTTACGGATACCATGCTCTTGCGTGGATCAATTCGGTTGGTCCCTGCTTCAGGATCATCCATGTAAGTCAGATCAATGCCTTTTTTTCTAGCAGTTTCTATATGTTGATTAAGTGTTTCAGTTAACAGGTCAGGATTATTTTTTGCTTCCTTGATCTCTTGTTCCGTGCCAAACTCAAAGTCATGCAGCGGTCTTCCGTTTGCATCTTCCCGTCCTCCGGGAGCAGCTTTAGTCAGCTCGACAGGTTTAGCTACTGTTCCTCTAGCAAGATCTATAAGCTCAGGTACGCTACGTTTAGGTCTTTCCCCAAACATATCCTCTGAACCGCTCATGTGTTCCTCATGAGCAAACTTTGCTAAGTTCGTTAGGAAGTCTGATGTTCTCTTAGGTGATCCCGTATGTTCTGCAAACGTCCTGAAAATGTTAGAAGCCAGTTCGCTATCCCCGATTTGCGGAAGTTTTACGCGATCCTTCAAGCTCATCTTGTTTCGCGTTGCGTTGATTGCCATCTCAGCAGCATCAGCTACGTGCGATTTGATTTCGTTATACGCGGTGTTATCTAACTGCATCATGTGCGGAGCAGCTTTAGCTAAGGCGTTTACAACGGTCTTAGCCTCTGGATCTACCGCAGAGTATGCAAGCTCAGTTAGCGCGTCGTTGTCGTATGCCTTATGGAAGATAGCCGCATTCATACGGTCTATCGCCTTGGGCGTTACCGTGCCATCTTTGTTCAGCATCCCTGCCTGTTCAGACATTGGCATAGCATTGATAAATTTACGAACCGCATCAGGGCTTACACCGTTTTCCCCAATATCCAGTTTAGACAAATCAATCCGGTTAGCATCATTCTTAGCCATCTCGATGGGACTAAGTTCTAACCCTAACGGAGTATTAGTAAGGTCACCCCAGTTTGGTCTGCTCAATACCTGATCTGGATGCGTCACGCGAACGAGCATGGGGTTGTCTAAGCTTGCTATCGCGTTTGGATCTATTCCATGCAGGTTATCTGCGGACAGAGATGCGCGATAGGCATCTGCATTCCCACGTTGATGAGCAGCCTGTAAACCCGCAGCGCGACCATTTCCTGCCGCTACTTTGAGTCCGCTTGCATTTGGGTTGTTGTAGTCGGGTACAGGTGATCCGTCAGCGTAGTGCGAAGGGATAACGCTGTTTGCTTCAACAGCCGCATAAGTAACAGGTACTTTAGATCCATCGGTAAGCGTAACGGTGTCTGTTCTTCCAACGTGCTCTGGGTTTATAGGTGCTCGTAAGTTTTGACCGTAAACAATCGGAGCACCATCTGCCGCTGAACGTGAAACGCTAACCTGACCGTAATCAGGATTGGCAGCGATAGACTGCATCTGAGCAATAGACTGGTCAGATGTTCTGTCTCTGTTTTGGATTACAGCTGCTTCACCACCTACAGTTGGAGCTTCCGTTCCTAACGATGCAGTTTTAAATGGTTCTGGCGCATTTACTGTTGCGACAGGTTCTGGCTCAACAGAAGTAGCGGTCGGTTCAACAGCAGGAGTTGGCTCAATCGGAGTCGGTGCTGTGACAGGAGCAACTTCCGGTGGTGGAGGCTCTTTTCCAGACGGAGCGTTTGGTTTTGTGAGTTCTGCAAACGCAGCTTCATTATCTTGATAAGGTGATGCGGAAACTTTATCCGTAGGCTCAGTCGGTTCTGCCGGAGTAACGGGAGAAACCTCTGGAGCAACTTTTGGTTCGGCCTTAACACCAGTAATGCGTTCACGCAATGCACGACCCGGAGCCCCGGCTGCACGTCCCAATCCTGTTTCTTTTGTTCCTGCTGCACCTAGAGCTGTAGATAGTAAAGCAGAGTAAGGATCAACCGTTCCTGTGGTTAGAAGTTGTTGACCAACATCTAATCCACCTGCAAATGTACCGCTAAGTGCAGATTGCCCCGCTATTTGTTTAGCGATGGCAGCCTTTGCCTCTGGTGCTACGTTCTTGCTAAACAAGCTTGCAATCCCTTCAACATCTGGTCGCATGGTAAGCAGATTAGGAATGATATCCCCTGCCATAGATGCATACGGATGTTGCTCTTGACCTGCCGTCCTCTCGGCTTCCCCTAAACCTATCGCTTTAGCCGTTTCAGGGAAGCTTTCTAGCGCTTTATTTTGTAGATATTGAGCGCCAATACCTGCACCTAGTAACGCACCGCCCGTTAGAAGTAAACCAGCCTCAGCAGGCAACGCAGCAACTGCGGATGCCCCGCCTACAATAGGTAAAACGTTTTCTGCCGCACGAGTTAAGAATGCTCGGCCTGAACTTACTTCAGGGTTTTCTGGCCTCAAGTCATTTGGAAGTCCTTCCGGACGAGGGTTCTCAGGCTTAAGATCATCCGGGAGGTCTTTGAGTGCCATAATTTTTTACTTGTATTCTTGTCCGGTTTGCGTGTTCCACCATGATTGAGTCTTGTCGCTCCACTGCGCTCCTTGAGGTACATTAGTTGGGCGTGGTGGCGTATAAGGCGTTGCAGGTTTATTTTCTGCTGCTGTATTTGCTGGAGCAGATGGGCCAAAAGTTCTTTCCCACCAAGATGGTGTTTTTGGGTTAACAGGAGGCTTCTCCAGCAATGGTCTGGGCTGATAAAGTTCTCCTGCGCCCTGACGGGTATGAATTGCTCTAGCTTCGTTCTCAACTGCTTGGTGTAGACGTTTGTATTGTTCGTACACTTCAGGTTTACTTAGGTCAGCAGCCCCAGTTAAAGGATTATTCAAGAATGCTACCTCAGCATCAGAGGCTTTCTTCAGAGACTCGCTATTCTTAAGTGCATTTGTTAAGTCTTCACGTTTCTTAATTTCTTGCTGTTGTTTAAGCGCTTCTTTTCTATCTGCGTTAGCGCCTCTTTCACGCTCCAGCGCCGCATTTGCTTCTATCATTTTCGCTTTAGCATTGCTTTCCTCTACAGCCAGCTTTCTTGGAGACTCAGTCGTTTTCAATGCAACTTCTTCTTTTGCAGCTAACGCCGTAATTTCTTTAGACTGAGAGTCTTTTATCTTTGCCTGAACTTCTTGTTGCGCCAGATAGCTTGTCTTAAAGTCTTTTAGTGCTTGCTTTTTCTGGTTATTCCACTCTATACCCATCTTCGCATCGTCGCGCGCGCGGGCATCTTGAGCCATAGCGTCTGCTTTCCAGAACTCCATAGCTGCTTTATCCTCTGCGTCTTGTATTTCACGTTGTTTATGTACAAGTTCTGTACGCGCTTTCATCCCGGCAGAGGCAGCGCCAGCAAAACCTAAAGCAGGGTTGGCTCCGGAATATGCTGTTGCAAAAGCAATCAGCCTTTCCATTGCGTCTTGCTTATGATTCTCAGCTTGACGTGCTTCCATCGCGCGTTGTCTATCCTCTAATGCAGACAATGGATTTTCTTTAACTCCAGCCTTCTTAAAATAATCTTTCATTTCCTGAAGGCTCTTTGGCAAATCATCAGGAACAGCATCTGGTTGAACTTCTCCAAACATATCAACCAATTTCTTCGTTGCTGTTGCAGCTTGCGTCGCAGGCGATGCTTTCGCTTCACCGCTTTGAGCGCCCTCTGCTCCTTTTATTCCAGCGGCAGGAGCGGTAGCTGTAGATGTTCCTAAAGGAGTGAACCTTGGATTTTCCGCAGTTGCGTTGTCAGCAGTAACCTTTTTGATTGCAGCCAATGCTTGTGCATCTGTAATACCGCTAGGTCCACCGGGGGCTCCAGCTTGTCCGGCTAAGGTATCTAATGAACTGTATGGCAACGCAGGTGTTTCATCTGGCGCTTTAATTGCAGGACCGCTTGGCGTTCCCGGAAGACCTGCAATCCCAGCCTGTGTGTCTAAAGAACTGTAGTTAGTTGGGCCAGCCTGTTCCGGTGCTTCTACCGCAGGTCCACTTGGTGTCCCCGGCAATCCTTGAATTCCGGCTAGAGTATCTAATGAACTGTAGTTCGTGGGTCCAGCAGTTTCCTCAGCAGTAGCTTCTTCTCCTGCTCCGCCTTGTGACCCTGCTGCGCTAGGAATTCCTGCTGTCTCTACAGGAGTACTATACCCAATGGTCGAAGGCGGGGCGTTCGGACTTATTACTGTCGGCCCACTAGGGCTTCCCGGTGCTCCCTGAACCCCTGCAACAGAACCGTTTAGTTGAAGGAGATCCGCTAACTTTTGATTAGCCTCATAAGCCTCACGCTCTCTTCCTGACATATAAGCCGTAGGATTCTCGCTTGCAGGAAAGTCTTCTACAGTTTCCTCAGCTTTACCGCCTTCATCAAAAGCAACAATTCCACCACCCGCATAGTTGTCAGCATGGAACATATGATGCAAAGGCATAGAAGCCAATCCACCATGAGCCATAGGAACGGCTGGTGCTTGTGGTGCTTGCGGAACTCCCTGCGGCCCCTGAACCTGTTTCATTCTGGCATAAGCTTCTTCAGGAGATTGTTGTATGGCCCCGACAGGATTAACTTGTCCAGCAGGAGCCGCCACAGGATTAACTTGTCCAGTAGGTGCGGCTACAGGATTGGTTCCTTGCTGTGGAGCAGTTGGATTTGTTGCAGCTTGCGGGGCAAGCGGATTTGCTCCTTGTTGAGCCGTCAAAGGATTAACTTGCCCTAGCGATCCTAGTCCTTGCTCAATTTGATTTTTAACTGTTGGTTGCTGTGCGGGGACTGGTTGCGCAAGTTGCTCAAGTTGTTTGCGACGATTTAATTCCCCAAGTGCCATATACGAAGGAACTTCTGGATTCGCACCATTGGCATACTTCATTAAGTCTTGATTAGTAACGATAGGGCTTTGCAGGCTTGCCTGTACTTGAACCAAATTTAACATGGTTATCCCCCCGTCCCAAAGAAACCTTTAAGTGAATCATAAGCAGTTTGCAATGCAGGTAAATCGTTTACCAGTGAAGCAACTGTTCCGCCTGCTCCGACCAAGTTTTGTGATGTTGATGGGGCTTGTCCGTAAATCGCAGAGGTACTTGAGGGTAAAGCCGCTAATATTCCTGACTGCATCTTCAACATCTGTTGTGGATACTGTAGTTGTTGTAGGTACTGATTGTATGAAGCTGTATCCGCAGCTTGTGCCAAAGCTTGTTGTTCGCTTCCAGCTTTTTCTTGCGCCTGCACGTCTGCAAGTCCATATTGTGCTTGATTCGTAGCATTCTGACCAAGAGCTTGATTTGCTGTTGTTGCAGCCTGTAACCCTTGTAAACCTAACGATGATTGATATTGATTTGCTGTTTCTTGTGCTTGCTGAGTTTGTAAGTTGCGAGCTTGATCTGCGTTGAACTGGTTCATTGCATTGTTGTACGCAGTGTTATAACCAGAACTGATCAAAGAATTAGCAGCAAGATTATTGTTTAGAGCATTCTGAGATTCTTCTATAGCTTGACGACCTCCACCAAAAGCTCCCGCCTGAGCCATTGTTGCGCCAAGCTGACTGTTTTGTTGTCCTAGTTGTTGATTTAATAGCTGAAGTTGTGGCTGCAAAGAGGCTTGCAAATACGGATTCATGTACTGCTGTGCAGCGTCTGAAGTAAAGTTTTGATTTGTAAACGTTGTTGGAGTAAACGTATTGCCAATGTTTTGAGCTTGTGTTGCTACGCTTCCAAGGTTATTACCAGCCGCCGCCATCCCGCTAGGCAGTGTTAAATTAGCCAGCCCTTGAAATGCTTGGTTTTGTAATTGAGAAGGTCCGGCAGCAAGCTCTCCGGTAAATTGTGGCATCGGAGCTGAACCAAGTGCCTGAGCTTGATTTACAACTTGATTTGCTAGAGGTTGAGCATATGGAGAAACCCCCGCTTGCGTATAGCTAGTAGGCGTTGCGTTTAAGTTTTGCGATGTCATGAAATCACTTAGTACAGACATGATCTTTCCTTATGCTGGCATGTAGTTGTTGGCTTTGATCTGCTTACCCTGTTTAGGATTGCCAGTTCTAGCCTTCCTAACTCGTTCCATCATTTTGTATAACACTTTAGATCCTGCTTCTGTAGAGCCATTGCCTAAATGAGATACCACATCCGCTGGAATCACAAACTCCCCATCGGCTAAACGAGCTGGTTGCTTATGCCCTATCGTAGCTGGAATATTATCAGACATTCCGTCACCCGGCCCCTTTAAAAGACGTCCACCGTCTGAGTAAGAACCAAGGTTATAAATTTCTCCGCCATGAGCATAAGAGTTGTCTTCGGCTACGTTTGTTTGTGTCGAAGGAACGTTATGCGTCATTCCACGAGCGTCTACGGAATAAGCTTGGCTTACATCGGTATCGCCGGGCAAATACATTCCTTGTCGCGGATCAGGTGTCCGGTTTGCTCCAACGTAACGACCGGCTTCTTGAAGCATATAAGCAGGTAATCCTAACAGAGACTCTTGATGCGGCTGACCCGGAACATACTGAGCATTTGGGCCTAAATTATTAACGGGTAGTTCTTCTCTTGGAGCGAACTCAATACTTGGCCTCGTGAAGAAATCCGTGATGTCATTAAAAGTTGAATTACCGCTTACTCCGGTTCGATCACCTCGCTTCGGTTGTGAGACTAAAGATCCATGCGTTTGACCGCTGAATGCAGGAATCCCGTGATCATAATATGTTGTTGGTGTCACAGATTGATTGGACACCATTGTAGGCATGCCGCCATTTGAAAACTTTTTAGGTATAGACGCAAGGCCGCCGTGAGCGAACCCAGAAAAAGTTGGATTTAAATATTGATGTCCCATAGCGGATCCTGTTGGGTGGGTGTACGCACTATAATTCCAGTTTAAGACTGGATTAGAAGCAGGTGATGATGTTGATGTTCCCGTTACATTCGGGCTTGATGAGCTACTCCCGCCGCTTACAAGACCAACAAGACCTGCTGACGCAGCTAAAGCTTTTGCAATCCCAGAAAGGTTGTTTCCCGCATTGCCTGCAATAGCCGTTCCTTGTGTTGGCGTTAACGCATTTTGTATCGTTGAACTACTTGTAACATTTCCTGTCGTTGGGTCAACGTTCGTAGTTGTTTGTGAATTATCTACGTAGTTAGATGTTGTCCCAAGAGGAACTTGTGACATTCCGCTTGTATCTTGAAATATAGGAGTTCCAGTAGATCCGTTCTGTGCTGTGTTAATACCAGTTGGTAAGTTTACTGGCGCTGTTGCTGCTGTTACCGGGCTTGATGTGACATCTGCACCGCTTACTCCTCCGGCAGACGGAGTTACCATTTGCGTTTGATTGTCACCCGTTCCAAAGTTTGTTGTGATTCCAGCCTGAGATCCATCCGTAGTAAACGTGGGTGTACTCGTAGATCCATTCTGCGCCATGTTCACGTTATCGGCAGGATTTGGATCACCACCCGTTGAACCAATCGTTGGCGAAGTAACCCCCAATGAACTTCCTAATCCAACTAAACCAGACAAAACTCCAGCAGGATTGTTATCCTGTGCTGCTTTCACTGTGTTTACAGCTTGGTTTGCTGTTTGCACATCTTGAACTACTGGATTAGATGCTACATCTTGAGCCGCACCTATAATTTGAGACCCAAGAGATGGAGCTACTGCTGCTGCCGTTCCAGCCGCTGAATATGCCGCAGGAATTGCTCCGCTAGATGTGATAACAGATGATCCGGAAGGAGCAAACGTGGCTATATCTGCTGCACCCTCAGCCGCTGTAAACCCAGACAACGCATCTCCTAGTGCCGCACCTATTCCGGGTAAAGCCAATCCAGCCAATACTGGCAATGCCATCTGTGCAATACCACTCAACATTCCACCGCCAGCACCAGACTGATAGGTCATCATCTTAGATGGATCTATGGGTGCTACTGTGCCTGTCGCTGGATCTGCGCGGATATAGGTATTAATTGATCCTTCAGATTGTGGGTTAGCAAATGAAAATTGATATACGCCATTTTGTTGAGAAGGGGATACGTTATTTGCTACTACGTTACCTGTTGCTGAGTCTATAAGGTTGTAACCACTGGCTCCGTAGTTAGCTCCAAATGGATTGTTGTTTTGAGTAGGAGCCTTAACCATAACCAATGTGCCGGCTTGAGAAGCTCGCATCAACTGGTTATAGGTATCGTTCCCAGCAACGTCTACATTGGAACCATACATCTGGACACTAGGATCATTTCCACGTCCGGGTATACCCATTTGTGCATATGGGATTGCATTTGATGGAGCAGGAGCAGGAGCAGGAGCAGGGGCAGGAGCTGGAGCTGGAGCTGAATTAGGGTCTACTAAAGCTGCACGGTTAGGATCGCTTTTTATAATGTTCTCTAAGCTTCCCTGAATAAGATCTGCTTGCTTTCCTTGATTAATATAGTCTTTAACTACCCCTGTGTTTAGGTACGGATTTGCATTTAGAAAATTAACTATATCTGAATCAGAATATCCAGCCTGTCGTGCAGCAACGTAATCCGCTGCGCCAAATCCAGCTCCTGCACCATATATACGAGAAATTTCGGAAAGGCTTTCTCCTTGCGTAACAGGATTAGCCAATAAAGGTAAACGATTTGCGTCACTTGCCCCTATGTTTGGTGTGCCTGCTGCAATTAAATCTGCCTGCTTTCCTTGCGTAATAAGGTCTTTTGCTGCTCCCGTGTTTAGATATGGATTTGCATTTAGAAAATTAACTATATCTGAGTCTGTATATCCTGCTTGCAATGCTGCAATATAATCTGCGCCACCAAATCCAGCCCCAGCCCCATAGATACGCGAGATGTCATACAGACTTTGGCCCTGTTTTACCGGGATTGATAATGATGGTAAGCCTGTGTTTGCCATGATTAGTTAGCCGCTCCAGAAATCAACAAACCCTCTACTTGAATGCCTACAGGGACAGAGCCTGTTACGGATACTTGAAATTGTATATCTGTTCCTGCCGTGTAAACTAATGGCGTTACTTGCGTTACGCTATATCCCGGATACTGAATAGGCGATGGATTACTTATATTCAATACGCCAGCATTTGCGCTATATATACGGAATGTTCCGTAGTTAGAACCGCCTGCCGCTACAAACGCTTGTTGCCTTGTTATATACAGTGTAAATCCGGTTGGAACCGTGTAAACAGACATGTTACTACGTCCGTTTGATACGCTAGAACCATTTTGCGTAGTCAGTCCTATTGTGGCATAAACTGTTGTTATAGAAGAGTTTGATGGGCCAATCGTCACTGATCCAACAGCGCTTGTTGTGCTTGTCACGCTTATACTATTTATCCTCAAATACGTATTTACCGTAGAAACGTAAGCAGTTCCGTTTAACGTAACTGTTTCGCTAATGGGCGCATAAGTTGAATTTAATCCAGACACTAATACTTGTACTGCTGTATCAGATGCAGATGAACTTGTTAAGTATTGGACCGCAGCAGAGCCGGGATAGGTTGGGTAGTAACTTGCGTTTTCCCATATAGGATAATAATTAGTTGCTGGCAAAGCAGCTTGATATCCATTGATGGCAAAAGACGTAACTCCTGTAACTAAACCACGCGCAACTTGATACGTTGCTGGAAGCGCAGACGCCGATTCATTGCTTGATGTAGTTACGAAGTTGGTCATATTTGGGTACACATTTATGGTCATACTGCTTGTCCTCCGCTTGCGATAATCGTACAGCCTGTCGCGCTTGCAGAGACTTGTACAGTCTGGCTAGTTAACAATAATTGCGATCCGGTCCATTGCAAAGTGCTGTTCCCCGGAATAAGTGCTCCATAAAACAATGCGTTGCTGGTTGAAGCCGTTGATCCGCTGGGAACCAAATAAACATTAACCGATATCTGAGCTGCTGTTGTATTGCAAATATCAATGTCCTTCAAATACACCAAAGACAAAGTAGGGACTGTATACACCGTTGTTGCAGATGTAGTTATCGCCGCTTGTCCTAACTGTATAGGAGTAACGTTTTGATAATTTGCCATTACATGTCAAGCCAAGTCAGAGTAGTGAGCGATGAAATATCATTCGCGCTAGTCTGAACAGATGAAGTAATTCCGTTAAAGTACAAACGCAAGACGTTGGTAAGAACGTTAAGATATTGTTGGCTAAAGTTATTTTCTGGTAATGGCAGGTTTGGTACTGCTGGAACTAAGTTATTGCTCATGTATTTCCCCTTCTTCCATCTGGACGGATGTTGATACGTGGCGCTCCAAGCTGCCATTGAACTCCAAGTAACCCACTGCTTTCTATTCTAAAAATTAACTGCCTTCCTCGTACACGACAAGGAACGGTTCCGGTAAATTTCTCAATCACTACTTGTGAATAACTTAATGATGCGGGGACGCCTGCTGTCGTTTGGATTACAGAGTTACTGTTTTGCCCACCAGAAAGTAATTTGTCTTGATTGTTTAAACCGGAACCTGAGTTTTGCATTCCAACTAAAGACATCACAACATATGGGTTTGATGCAGTTGATCCATTAAATCTAACGTCTGGAAGCATTTGCCATACAAAAGAAAACCGATCCCCGTCTTCAATATCAAATTCAGCAGTTTGAATATATGACGTCATGGGTAGAGGTGTTCCAGTTGTGTTGTCATCTGTTCCATATTCATGGAATAAAAGCTTCCCTACTGGATTTGAAATGTTTCCCGACGTTTGATATCCAGAAGGATATGCTGCAATAGGATATACGATTAATCCCGTTGCTACCCATGAAGTTCTAGATATGTATCCAAAGTACCATGCATTATCTATATAGTTATAAATAACATATGTATCTGGTGCATTCGTTGCATTTGCCGAACAATAAAACCACCATACTTCATTAAATGCTTCATTTGTTCCTGCGTAAACTTGATAGTTTTGATTTGAATTTATATTGCTGAAAATAAATTCACGCAGATCACATTGCAATGTTTGTACCGTACCATTGTATGAATAAAACTTACCATTACCCATCCAATATACAACTCCTGAAGCTAATGCCATTGCATTTGGGCCAAGGATTGAAGTATCGGAACCAACAAGCTGCGCACCCCAAACAGTAGGGGGTCCAAGATATTGAAGCGAATATACTGAAGAATCTGTAAAAACAACAATCTCTTGACGTGTTTGTATAAACCCTACAATAGTTGAGCCATGAGATAAAGTTAAACTACCCGCTTGATTAGTGATTGATGGAGTCCAGCTAATTGAGCTTTGTTGATCAGACCATCTAATTAACATTGGGCTTAAAATTGTTGACCCATAATCATTGCATCCCAAAGCCAAAACAAATCTTGAAGCATCTGAAACAACAATGTTATTTTGAATAGTTGGTACGTCAGAAGCACCATATTGTGTACTTAGATTTTGACCTATTACCCCAATTCCTCCAGAGGCTTTCCATATATACATGCCTCCACCGCGTGGTCCAAATATTAAATTTTCACCAAAGTTTGCTTGCGACCATAATCCAATTGATGTTGTATTCGCATCTAATGAATTACCCCAAGTATTGTTACCCCAGTATCCAGCATTCCAACCTACTACAGAAACAACATAAGCTGGTGATGAACTAATATCAAACTGTGCATACAATGTTGAAGTTAACGTTTGATTAGATGTGGCAGCAACAGATGAATAAATTGAGAACGTTCCCTGACCAAGTGCAAATACTTGATATTGATTTGTAAGCGTTATTCCGCCTACCGTTATGAAAGAACCATTTGGTTGTTTCAAAAAAACCGTGTCATTTATTCGTTCTTGAGTTGAACTGCAAGTCACTATAATAGTGTTGGAGTTTGCAAATGTTTGAATGCTTGTTATGCTGAACCAATAGGCAAAGTATTGGATAGAACATGCCGAACCAGATGTTCCAGAACTTGTGGCTGCTGAAGGAAGAACAATCGTTACTGTTGGGGTTCCAATATAATTGGTGGCGGTAATCGTAAACTGTGCATTGAAACTAGCTGCTGGAATTCCATTTACGGCCGTTGTTACGTTATAGATATTTATAACGTCATTTGTAAACAAGAAGTACGTTGTTCCAAGCCCCGGCATAGCAACCGTAACGCTTGGCGATCCACTTGCTGTAGTAAATGAATTAGCTGCAACGCTGATTTGACCGTTGGTTGTAAACTTTAGTGGGGTGATATCTGAATATCCGCCACCTTGGTATATATAGAAAAAAAGGTTTGTTCCTACCCCAATAAGATTAGAGCCAGAAAGTGTTACCCAATTCCATAGTGAACGACAAATTCCAAGAAACGTGTTTGCGCTAGTAGGTTGCCATCCGCCTATTTTCTCTGGCGAACCAGTACGAAACCTTACTTTGTCGCAGTCGTACCATCCGCCCTCATTAACGTAACGAGTGTTTTCTTGATTAACTCCCGGTTTAAACGTTATCTTTTTCTGGGGCATGGCACACCTAAGCTAGTTTGTATGCCCGCGTTCCTGCCTTATCTATAACAAGCGCCTGACCACGGGGCTGTTCACCCTCACGGTTAGGTATAGAAACGTGGGTCCAGCGATCAAATTCACGGATCACTTGGTCGAAAGGTAATCCTGAGTTGATTATAGCTTGAACCACTTGATCAGGGGTCATTCCCGGCACACGAATATCTGCTGCACATCCAACTCTGTGCTGACTTGTATCCTTGCTTCCCACCGCATCATTCACCTGCTTACAACGAAACGCAGAGTTAATCATGATCGGCTTCCCACCCAACAACACTTTTACCTTCTCCAAGAACTCAGCCAAGCGTTGTAAGTTCGCAAGTTCTTCAGCATTCGGTGTGTTATCAAACTCACGATGATCCGTGAAGGTCAGTTCCTCTAGGGAAAAATGGGGGGAGAGTTGAGTCATCATTTACCCTCGCTCATCTTTGCATGGATAGCCGCGTCTTTAGCTTGTGATCCAGCGCTTGATCCAAAATAGAAAGCCACGATTCCAGTCCATGCCGTACCCAAAGAACCCAGCATGATATCGACTTCTGCGGCTTGATCTATCTTTCCTAACATCAACCCTACCAGTATTCCGAAGAATCCCAGAGTAACCGATATTGCGAGAAAAGAAGGAACCCATGACTTAACGGCTTTCTGCATCTCTCTAGCTGACGCACGATCCTCATTCCCTAGCTTGGTGAAGTCCAGCCCCAACTCTTCAGCCTTGGCCTTAAGCGCAAGTTCGGCTTGCTGGATAGCAGCAACTTGGTCGCCTGTTAACTTCCCCGTCTCAATCGTCTTTTGTACATCATCTCCAGACACACCAAGTGCAGACTCCAACGCACCAACCGCCATTCCCGCAACAGGGCTACCAAGCGCTGAGGCAACAGTGGGCGCTAACTTTTCTAGGGTATCAATCCAATCAGCCATTAATCTTTTCCTTTATCAATGTGATGATTCCAAAGCTCAAAAATACTTTTAACTTTATCTTCTAGCGTAGTTATCCGCGCATCCATTTTTGCCAACACAATGACTAATGTGACAAACCCAACTGCTATGGGCCATATCTTGGATACAAGGTCTATGATGTCCATTATTCATTTTTCCGTCCAGCCAGTAGTGATACCACTACAGCTATGAGTTGAAGCGTCCATTGTGTTGTGTCACCCGTCTGCTCACACGGGATCACATCAAAGTTACATACTGCCCCAACCGTTCCTGATATACCTACAACGTATACAAGAAGCCATATCAATATTGTTTCATGATCAAGTTTAAACACGTCTATCCAACTTTATCCCATGCTTTATTTGTTTCATTCCAAGCATATGGGCTATTATCTTGCGGCATAGGAACAGGTGATTTCCATATCCAATCAGGTGCAGAAATAGTCCAACTAGGATATGGCTGCTGTGAGTAAAACACATCATTAATAGGATCGTAAATAGACCCTATACCCGCATAGTTTGCCCTGAATGGCTCTCCACCTAATTTATGGACACCACCAGCCGAGTTATAACTTGTTTTTTTCCAAGTTCCTCCTAGCAAATTTTCTAAAAAAGCTGCACCTATATATTCTTTTTCATTTCCGTGCGCATCACAAGTATCTTCTGTGTTAACAACAACAACTCGTATAACAACATTATTACTATCTAGTTCTGCAAAGTGCGCCATTTTAAACCTCTACTTTTTCGGTAGCTTTCAAAAAGTTTTGTTCATCTTCATTAAATTTAGCTAACTGTTCTGCTGTATAAATTGTGTCTATGGAATCTTCAAAATTCTTAATTTTTTCCATTACATCAAAAACATCTTGTGGTGTAGGACAAGGACGCGCATCGTCCCATCTAGTAAACTTTTGACCATCAAATTCCCACAATGCACCCGGACGTAACATTTCTACTGCCACGTTAATCCCATATAATTTGTATAGCTTCCCTTTTTCAGGTTTCATTCTTTTACCTTAATTGAACACTAAAATTGCAATGCCACCACCACCATTGCTTATAAATCCAGTAGACACTGATGTTCCTGAAGATCCTCCGCCACCGCTTCCAGTTCCAGCTTGACCGTCAGATCCAGTACCCAGCCCTGCTACCCCACTACCTCCACCTCCAGATCCACCATTATTTAATAATCCAGTTGTAGAGCCATTATAAAACGCGCCACCTCCGCCTCCCGCATACGTTACAGAAGACCCTGAAAGAGTTGAAGCATAACCAGCCCCTCCGCTTCCGGGAGTGCTTGTTCCACTATTAAAATTTCCCCCGGCGCTTCCAGCTCCTCCACCGCCACCACCACCACAATAAGGAAAAGAACCACCTCCTGAACCACCATTATTGCTATTACCTGCTACCCCAAATCCATTTCCACCTGTCGTATTAGTAGATCCAGACCCACCCCCACCTGAACCGCCGGGAGGGTATCCATCTTGACCGCTTTGCACACCTGCTGTACCTCCAGCTGCACCTCCAAAAGCTGTAATATTGAATCCTTGAGAATCTAAGCCATAAAGAACTGAGTCATGTCCTTTGCTATAAACATCAACATTTTGGCTTCCGCCTTGTCCTCCCGCCCCAACAACTACAGTATATTTTGCTCCCGCAACAATTGCTCCAGTAGTTCCTGTTAAGAATTGACCTGCACCGCCTCCACCTCCGCCGCCAGAACCTATGCCACCAGAAGCCCCTCCAGCAATAAGAAGATAAGATGCATTAGGAGTATTTGCTGGTCCCGTAAAACTTCCAGTACCTGTAAAAACAAGTCTTGTTGGTTTTGATGTAGTTGCATAAGAAATTATGACTACTCCAGAACCTCCCGTTGAACCCGGATATACACCGTCATAACACCCTCCGCCTCCGCCTCCTGTATTCTGTAATCCGCTAATAGGTGCTCTTGAAGAAGAAACTCCGCCTCCACCCCCACCTAAACCACCACTGCCTCCAACTGCACCGTTTGAGTTTCCGCCTCCGCCTCCACCCCCACCGTAATAGGTTGAAGTTCCAGTAATCGTAGAAACCGCACCATTTCCTCCATTACCGCTTGTGGAGCTTTGCACAGAGCCTCCGCTCCCCCCTGCTTGTCCTGCTCCACCTCCACCACCAGAAGGATATGGATTATTAACGTTGCTATCGCCTCCGTTGTATCCTTGAACTGGAGTGGTAGCAGGAGAATTTCCAGAAGCCCCTGAGCTTAATGTTGAATTTTGTCCAGACCCACCTCCGCCTGATGCTCCGGCTGCTGCTGCTTGTGGTCCTTGAGCGCCACCTCCGCCTCCATTTCCAGTCGAACCACCACCAAAAGAAGATGACCCGCCTCTTTGTGGGCTAGTTTGATTAGGTGCTCCGCCAGCACCAATAACAACAGAATAAGATGAGCCAGCGGTAACTGCTTGAGTCCCTACAAGAACCCCGCCACCACCGCCACCACCGCCACCTATGTTATATCCGCCAGCTCCGCCTCCGCCAACAATTAAATAATTAATTGAAGTAACTCCAGTAGGCGCTACCCAACTTATTGATCCATTAAACGCTTGAACTATGTTATTAACGTTTGTATTGATTGCAAATAAAATTTGTAATATGGACATTTTATGTTAGCCCAGCTCCAGATATAACCGCAGAAGATGAACTAATAAACAGTATTGTACAAATACCATATAAGCCCAATGTTCTGTTTCCTGTAGTCGATGTAGACTGACCGGCCCATTGCAGCGTCAAGCCTGAGCCTTGGGTGATTACTTGTGATCCCGCAGAATTGTTGTAAATGGTGACTAAATTTCCTGCCGAAAATACCGAATTATTTACTGTTATGCCTCCGGCAGAAATTGAAATAGTTTTTCCAGCATCAGATGCTAATAATACATAAGCTCCTGATTGTGAATTTAGCGTTGATCCAGTGGAGTTTAATGTTACTGCTGCTGATCCATTAAATGTTGTTCCTGAACTAAACGATAATCCAGTTCCTGCTGTTAATGAATTCGTTACTGAAGGAGCGGATGTAACGCTCAGTGTCAAAGCCGCTGAACCGTTATATGTTGTTCCAGAATTAAAAGCTAAACCTGATCCAGCTGTTAATGCGTTAACTACTGAAGGGGCAGAATAATTTGATGAAATGCTTAATTGCACAGCACCCGTGCTGGCGCTTGCATTAATTTGATTTGATGTTCCAGAAACAGAAGTAACACCACTAGCACTTATAGTGACCTGCTGAGAACCATCGTAAGTTGTTCCTGCGCTAAAAGTAATTCCTGCTCCCTGAACCAATGCATTGTTTACTTTTGCCGCAGACGCTGAATTTAAATTGGCTACCAGCGTTGTGCTGTTAACAGTAAATGGTGCATTACCCTGTGTAGCAGAGAATGTTGGCTGACTTGCCAATACTACCAATCCCGATCCTGTTGAACCCGTTAACGTTGGCGCGTTTGCCGCAGAACCTGTTCCTGTTGAAGATAAGAAGAAAGGAGTTGTTGAGGTATTACCCGGAACGTATGTCATCAACGGATACGTTGTAGCACCAATCGTTGTTGTTGATGTATAGACAATTGAATTTGCTGTTGGCGTTGTTGCATTGTTTGTTCCGCCACTAGACATGGGCAATGCCGAACCTAGCGACAAAGAAGGCACATAATTATATGCCGCAGTAACGTTTGTACCATCTACATATAAAGGTACAGTTGTTCCGCTTGGAACAACAATTCCTGTTCCAGATGCCGTTTGAACTTGAATACCATACCCGCCAGTTGTGTTGTTAATGACGATATAGTTTTTGTTAATTGTTGGAACAAATAAAGTGCGTTGAGCAGTAAGCGTTCCAGAACAATTTAGATATAAATACCGATATTGCTGATCGGTTGTTGATTGAGATGCAATTAAAGTTTTATTTGCATCAGAGAACACAATAGGAGTCGAACCAACAATTGCATTTTCCATGCAATATTGCCAGTTACCATTAGTGGTAGTACCCCATGATCCGTTTTGCTCTCCGGTCCCAATTAACTGAATATTTAGATTAGGCGTCCACGTTGACATAATTTTCCTAGAGAGTAATTATCGGTGTCCAATATGGATACAACTGATCGTCGTCTATTTCAGTCCAGTACCAATCTCCACCTAATGCACCTGCAATTCCATTTGCTGTTACGCCAGAAATGGCAATAACAGGACCGGGTAAAACAATTCCAGCATATCCATTTGCTACTACACCATTTGGTGTTACCGGCCCAATGTACGGAATTAGACCTTGCGCAGATACTCCCGTTAATGGGAAAGCAGGTGATAAGAAAGGTACTACAAGCCCTAATGCGCCTGACGCGACTACACCTGATTCTGATTCAGTGCTCCGAGGAACTACTGTTCCAGCTAAACCTGATGCAACTACTCCAAGAAGATTTGCTGCGCCGGGAGTTTTTGCCGAGCTAAATGGTGCAGACGAAACGGGATAGAAGGAGAACATTGCTGAACTCCTTCTTTAATTTATTAGCCGTAGATAATAAATCCCCATCCTAGATTAGCTAGGTACTTCAGCCCACATCAAGGAAACGTCAAACGTAGCAGCGGTAGTCGTTGCATACAAACCATATGCTAGGTAGTTACCGGGAGCAAGAATAATCAGTCCTTTCACGTCATCTACGAACAGACCAACAGTCTGGGTAGGTGTAGTGGTCGTTGTACCGATTGAAACAGAAGGGGCCACCAAAGTAGATGCAAGCGCACCCGTGTTAGCAACGTTAACCATACCGTATGAAACGGAACCTGTGTTCTGCTGTGAATACATCGAACGAGAAGCAGTCTGAGTTCCTGAAACCGCAGCAGTGGTTTGGTTAGCCATCCAGAAGTTAAAATCGTTAGAAGTTGCAGCAGTACCAGTGGTTTTAATGCCAACACGGGCTTGCAGAATAACGATATCAGTACCGGATGTTGCTGGGTTATAAATACCGATTGCTGGAGTACCAGCAGCACCACCAGTGAAACCAGTTAAGTTAACGTTAGTGGCAGACAAGGTAAACACTTTGTTTGCTTTTACTAATGAATAATACTGAGGGGCTAGTTCTGATACAAATGCCTCGCCGAAAGTACCACCGGGGTTATTGGGTGTACCTGCGGTTTGACGTGATGAAGGCAATGAGCCTACTTGATTCTGAATTAACATAATGACTCCTAGTTTGTCATGTTGTTGAGGGTTGAAGCAGGGTTGAGATAATCCGCTAACATATTATCAGGTTCGTCAGCGGAAGAACGGATACCTGCCATTAGTTGCTCTTCATATTTATAATGCGTTAGCACACGAAGAGTTCCTAATATCTGTGTCAATAATTCTTCTATTGATTGTTGTCCAACTTGAGTCGGTGCGCCGCGAACATACTGCATACCGACACCATCCGTCTTAACTGCACGAATAGCGCTTGTTTGATCTATACCAGATATTAATGTTGGATTAGGTGCAGTTCCACCTTGAGCATTAAATGCAGCATTTGCCGTACCGTTGGGGTTAATTGTTTGGTTGTATCCACCCAACTGAGCGCCTTGCGGAAGGTTTACAGAAAAGTAAGTTTGATATGAATTAAATGGTATTTGACGTAAATAAATTGCTAGATCAACAGTTGTTGTCGTAGTTGCCGTAAAACGTATATAACGTGCTGCAACAGGAATTGCATACATTGCTTGTGAAAACACAGCTTGTGTATAAGGAGAAGGAAACGATTGCTGGTTTCCTAATAACTGTACAGCAGATGCTGGAGTAAAGTTAACGTTATCGTTACTTTGATCTAAGAATACATATGATCCAAGAGTTTGCTGTTGAATTAATATAGTCTGATACCCAGTTGTATCTAAAATATATTGACCGCCATTAATCAATTCAATTTCAAGTGCAGCAGGCGCATCTGATGGAATTAATGCATTGCTTGCATCTGTCTTTAATGTTTGCTGATTAAGTGAGCGCGTGTTGATGGCAAGACCTGTACCATCAGTCATTACCTGCTCAAGTAGGTTTATCCCGGCAAAGTCTCCCGCAGGATCGCCAGAAACAAACACGCTAATAGGTGCATCATTGGTTTGAGCATTAGCCAATACTGGATCAGCAACAGGTAACTGTGTTCCGTTAGTTGGTCCAATAGGTTGTGTTGTCCCGTTATTGTTAAACCCAATAACGTCACTAAAAGATGGAGCTGCTAAACCATTACCGCCCTGCGTAGCTGTAGGTACTGTACCGAGAAAAGACATTAGGTCACCTCAATAGAAGATATGGTTACATCCACTGCCGGAGAGGAAGTAACCTGTACCTGATAATTGTATGGTACTACAATTCTTGCAGCGTTTAAAATATCAAGCGAGTTACCAGATGGTATCTGTACATTCTTAATAATGTTAGTAGTTACTGTTGCGCCATTATTAATAAGCGTAACTGTAGCAGTCGCAGATACTGTATTTGTATTAGCAAGCAAACAACCAACCATCGTTGCTTGAACAGTTGAAGATGTTACTGGCTGATAGCAGGTGGTTGCCGTTGTTACGTTTGCTTTTTGAGCGGAGATATAATTGATTGGCATGTTATGAACTCATCGATGTTGCTAGTGCTATGTTATTAACACCGACTCTAGTATTAGTCGGACCAAATGGAATTAGGCAGTTATTCGCATTATCAATAATTGTTGTACTCATTGCTGCGTATGTGATGTACACGTACATCCCAACTGTTTTAGTTATAGATGCGCCGCCATTAGATGAAGCCATAACTCTAATTGTTGTAATGGTCCCAGATGGAATAAAGTAAGCGCCCACACCTGTTTCCCAGTTTGTTCCATCAGTGACAGTATAATATAACTGGTAACTTGGATTTATGTTAAGGGTTGAGTATGTAAAAACAACAATACCTTGAGCACCCGTTCCAGACAATGGAGCGTTATTTGTAGAATTATCAATATTTGGCGCTCCACCACCACCATACAAGCCACCGGCCCCTCCTTGCTGCGATCCAAAAGCTAAATACTCAGAGGAATTAAATCCGCCGCCGCCGCCGCCTGATCCAGCAGTTGCAGAATTAGATGTTTGTATCCAAAATGTTCCTGCTCCGCCATTTCCGCCTTGTTGAGATGTATTGGTAGGAGCAGCAGCTAGGAAACCTCCACCGCCGCCTCCGCCATTTACTCCAGCTCCAGCATTTACACCGGTTCTTGCTCCAGCTCCGCCTGTTTGACCAGTTGAAGCACCGCCTGCCCCTCCTGAAGTACCGACCGCGCTTATGTTTGTTCCCGCTGTACCCGGTGCAATTAATGTTGCTCCAGATCCACCACCGCCTCCACCCATTCCGTAGGATGATCCTGAGACAGTAGAATAACCTCCATTCCCTCCAGCACCGCCGGGTCCGGCTGCTCCACCGCCACCTCCTTGTGAATAGGCTGGATTACCTGATACTTGAGATGGACCGTTTCCTCCAGAATATTTTATATCTCCAACGCTTGCAGATGCTTGCCCACCTTGAGCAACAGATGCGGAATTTAATCCGGCTCCACCACCTTTAGCTAAAACGCCCGTTGAACTTGAACTTGGAGCAGCGTTAGAAGTATTAAACCAAGTATCTCCGCCGGGATTTCCATCTCCCTGTCCAGAGGGTTTACCACCTCCAGCACCTATATTTACATAAACAGTTTGGTTTACAAGCAAACCGGTTATTGAGGTTGATTTTGCATATGCTCCACCACCAGCTCCACCGGTAACCGTATTAAATCCAACCTGCCCACCACTTCCTCCACCTCCAATTGCCTCTACAGAAATTAATGCCCTAAAATCAGAAGGAATTGTAAAAGTTGAACCAGAAGTAATAAATACAGCTTTAGTTTGATATTGTGGAACATAAAACCCAGAAAACCCAGATACAGTTGTTCCACTAACGGTTAATGTATCTGTTCCATTTGTTGCTGTTACAATCTCTTGAATTCTGTCATATGTATTAAATGCATATGGAACTTGTGAAGTTACGATTGTTCCTGTAATACCTTGTCCAGTAATGCTTGACTCAGGAACAATATAAAACTGTCCAAGGTTTGCGGATGCTGATACCCCGGATAAGTAAACCACTAGACCGATGTAACTATTTATCGCACCTGCCTGCCCAGATGAAACAACGCCAGAAATTTGTAGCGTTATGTTTGATCCAACAAATCCAGTTACAGAATCAGAAGATACGGAATATATATAAGGACTATCACCACCAAACTGCTTTACCACACCAGCTAATCCAGATGCAGATACAGACGTCACCTCATCCTTAGCAGCATACGTAAATACAACTATTCCTTGTGCGCCAGCTCCAGACACAAGTGTTGAGAAACCGTTAGCGGCAGCACCGCCTGCGCCATATAAACCACCATTTCCAGCAATAGTTGCACTAGATACGTTTTGACATGGGCCACCACCTCCGCCTCCCGAACCAGCGGTTGCAGAGTTAGATGTTTGTATCCAATACGTTCCAGCTCCGCCATCTTGTCCTTTGTCTCTTGACGGTGTTGCATCAGCAATACCGCCACCGCCACCGCCACCATTTACTCCAACAGTGGCATCTGAAGAACTTGTTGCTCCGGCTCCACCAGTTTGACCTGTTGAAGCACCGCCTGCTCCCCCAGCGCCTGTTCCACCATTTGCTCCGGCAGTTCCGGGCAATGTTAATGTCGCGCCTGAACCGCCTCCACCAGCACCTTGCCCATTAAATCCACCTACAGTAGCATATCCTCCTGCACCACCTGCACCACCCGGTCCAGCAGCACCACCTCCAGCTCCACAAAGGTTTGGCGGTGAACCAGTAGATGGCCCATTGCCCCCAGAATATTTTACATCTCCAACGCTGGCAGAGGCTTGACCGCCTTGTGCAGCAGATAAAGAGTTTAATCCGGCTCCACCACCTTTAGCCAAAACGCCCGTTGAACTTGAACTTGGAGCAGAATTGGAAGTATTAAACCAAGTGTCTCCACCGGGATTTCCGGGGTTATCAGTACCTACAAACCCACGAGTAGCAGCAGCGCCGCCACTACCGATGTTTACATAAACAGTTTGATTGGCAGATAAACCAGATACTGAAGTTGATTTTGCATATGCTCCACCAGCTCCGCCTCCAGTAAATGTATCAGTACTACCAACGCCTGCTCCACTACCCCCGCCTCCAATGGCTTCGACAGAAATGAGGGTATTAAAATCGGAAGGAACCGTGAAGGTTGTTCCAGACGTAATAAATATGACTTTAGTTGCCATATTTATCTACCTATCATGGAGAGAGCTAAAGCTATATTCCCGATGTTTGCATTCGTGTTTGTAGGACCAAACGGAATGTTGGTGTTATAACTTGGATCAGTTACAACTGATTTAGATGCTGGATAGTCACACCATACAAAACTACCAGCCGTTACAGAGATTAATGCACCTGAATTAGAAGATGCAAAGATTGTATCTCTGGATAGAGTATTGCTACCTGAAGTATATGTCCCCTGCCCAACTTCCCAGTTCACATTATCAGTGATGGTGTAATACGTAACATTACCATTGCCTATAGCAGCAGAAAACGTCTGAAATCCGGTTTGCGCTCCACCGAGCGTAATTGTCCCAGTCCCAGTAGTTTGGGTTGTTTCCTGTACTCTATCGGCAACTACAAATGCCATATATTACCTATTAGGTTGTCTGTAGACGTACTAATGCGGTTGTAGATGCATTTGATGGCATTGTTAGCGTAAATGTACCAGCAGTTACTGTTTGCGCACCAAAGGTAAATACAGCAACAGCAGCATTAGACTGAGATGAGTTATACATCAGCATCGTATCAAACGATGTTGACAATGTAACGTTTGTGTATACGATACTTGCCGAAGGAGTCCAATATCCCACTCCTGCGGTAAGAGATGTATTTACGGAGGTTGGGTTGGTTGCGTTTGTCACTACTACGCCACCTGCATTATAGTTGGTTCCAGATACTTCGTTTACACCATTTACCGTTGTCGCATATGCTGTAACAGATGCGCACATACATGTAGTGGTGGTAGTTCCAGAAGTGGTTACATAAAGTGCTGCCTTGAATGTATCTGCGGTGGTTGCAGATCGTGCAACGTTAGCGCTTGAAAAGTTATGCGTTGCAGACATCAATTGACTAAGAAACGATGAACACATCGATTGTGTATTTGCCATGATTTTATCCCATTAAAGCAGTTGTAAAGTCCGTAAACGGAGTCTTCTTCAGGGTGACATGTACGGAACGATGTACAAGCTCTCCGTCTAAATAATACTCATCCCACGTAGTATGCTCATCTTCATTATCAATGTTTCCTGTTTTATATTCTAACAGTGAATCATCCATATCGCCTTTCGTTGTGGTAATTATAGCCATATATGTCCTCTTTTATAGCCTGATTAATGCGCTTGTTGGAGTATTTACTGGTAACTGTACAACAAAGTTTGGTCCTGCATTTTTGTCAGAACCCCAGTTTAGCACTGCTATTGAGTTATTGGTTTTACTTGAATTGTAGAGCAAAGCGCCCCTACAAACAAACGATACATTAGTCCAAGTTACGTTATTAAAGCTTACATAAACAATGTTGTTTTGTGTATCTGTATTGATCGTAACGCCTGTGACAATATTTCCACCTGCGGAGTAGTTTGTACTACTTACTTCGTTGGCTGATGTATATGTTGTTGTGTTTGCATTAAGCGTTGCGCTTCCGGTGTATAACGCCAAATACAAAGAATCCGTTAAAAGGTTTTGAACCCCTTGAAGAATGTCCGATTTAAACTGGTTTGTGATCGTTTGCGTAATCATATAACTTTATATTTTGGCAATCCATTACGATAAGCATCGCCCTGTTCTTTCGCATCACCTAACTGTTTGAGCAATGCCATAGCATCGTCTGCTCGTTTTTGATATTCCAATACAGTGTCTTGCTCACCTTTGATATATGTAACCGCTTCCATCAAAGAGTAATTTAGCAATGCAGTATCAAAATAATTTCCTAACCACGTCTCACCAGTTTGATTAAGGACAGATTGTACTTTTGCCAAAATAATACTTTGCTGAATTGTTGGGCTACCGTTTGTATATACAGAACCGTACAAGTAATCACCAACAACAAACCCTGTGCCAGCATTAAGCAATTGAAGTGTTACGACTCCGCTGTTATCTACAATCACATTTGCTAGTGCATTACTACCGCCTCTAGCTGGAACGTTTTGTGCATTAGCTGAAGTAGTCAATGTAACGTTATAGTAAGTTTCTCCGGGCAACGGATTATCAGCAAATGCAGTTGGGTAAACAACAATATATGAACCAATTCTTGCTTGAATAATTGAATCTGGATAAGAATTGTAATGCAATTCCATTGTATAAACTTGATCTGGCGTTGGACCAAGTATGTATGTCATAGCATTAGGGTTAGATGTTTGCGGACCAAAGACCGCATAGTATTGAGGCAATCCTGTTGTAACAGGATAATTAAATGCCTCTCGAATAAAGTTTACGTCTTTATTCAAAAGGTACGTATATGGTCCTTGAAACTTGGCAGAAACAGTTCCTGTTGCTGTCGCATTAGATGACAAGTATGCTGTTGATCCATTTACTGAAGTTACTACAGTATTAATAGGAACTCCGGTTGCTGCAACATTCATTCCTGCTTGGATACTGTTCCCGCTACTTGCCACAATTGTTATTGCGTTGCTTCCACTCGTCGTAGAAATTGATCCAGTAGCAGACACAAATGTTGCAAGCGAATATGTTGACAACCAATCAGTTGGGCAAGCAAGGTATGTATTTGTAGGGGTAACTTGACCAGTAACATTCTTACGAATAGGAGCTAGTTGAACAGAGTTATAAATACGCTGTTCAGCCTGTTCAATAAAACGATTAACTGTTGATGTAGGAAATACGTTTTCTACATAATCGTTTATCGCAGTAACTAGCTCCGAGTAATACATTACGCCATCGGTCCTCTGGACATTTTCCCTTTGGTAGCTGCACCAAAACCCCGCATCTCTATGCCAGATGTTTTAGGCTCTTTACAAGTACCATAGCTAGGACCGTTAGGAATAGGGTCAGATACATGAGCTTCTCTGGCAGACTTATCGGTGGCATAGACTCCTGCTTCCATGGCTTCATTGCCATCAATCGTTTTGCCATCCATTGTGTGAGGGATTGCATAGGCTTCTGCTGGGAGATTGTTTTTTTTGTTGTGCTTTTCTTTAAGCACATTCATTGGAGGCATCGTGACTTTTCTCATCATTTGCTCCCTTGATTGGCAACACGAGCAAGATTACGGCCTAGCGCTTTATCTTCTCCGCTTGTTACCCCACCCTTTGCAAGCTTGGTCATTTTTGCACCTTTGTGCATATGTTTCTCATGCTTGTGGATTTCTTGATCTGCAATTTTCTTTACGGTTTTCTTTTCCATAATGTCCTCACGTAGATGATATGGTGCATGTACCAATAGCAAACTGAAGGGTTAGGTAATTAGGTGTCAGCCCTGCATCGTTTGCTTCTGAACCACCTATCGGATTCCAGCCCCATTGTATAACGCGGCTACCTTCTTCGGGATATCCATCTTGTTGAATTCCATTTCCAGCAGTCTGACTGATCAACAATCCACTCTGCCCAGAAGCATAATAACTGATATCTGGCCTTGGTTCTCTTACGGCCTGCGGATCATAAACAGGATATAAACCTAATGATAACTGTGGCTGATCTGGATCCCAACATTCTGGGCAAACTTTAATTTGATAAAGTTTGGTCTTAATAATCTCTTTCTTAAGTTGCTTAAGTTTATATCGCTGTCCGCACCTGTCGCATTCAGCAATCGAGTATTTGCCACTAGCGTATTGCGTTGCCATATCAAGAGTAGAACTGCTCTCGTGGGACTAAGCGCAGAGAAGCCTTTTCTCTATCCTCTGTTGAGGCAAGATCCCATTGTTCGTTGTAAGCAAGCTTCAATTCCGTTGAACGCTGCATAGCTTCCGGAATCTTGAGCGACAAGTAATAAGTTAACCCAGCAATAATACATGGCAAGAACCTAAATGGAATGTCTTCGTTGTACGATCCAGCCGTTGTGTCTTGGATCCTACGCAAACGCCAGTACACAAACGTCCATGTCGTGCTTGCATCCGGCGTAGGCCACACATTGATACTATTTACGTTGTATACCGTCAGGAACGATCCTGCGGCCTGTGCTGCTGCCGTAGTGCCATTCTGACCACGAGCGCAAAGGTTTAACGTATTATTTTCAATGTTGTTGTAGTAGATCTGTTCGCCGTTAATCGTTACATATCCAGCGGAAGCCAAACCAACAGAACTGCTAACAGGGATAGAAGTAGCAGTAGATGTAATTGCACTTGTGGTTTGTATAGTAGTTGCATTCGTTTGTGCGGACTGGCGATTAATCCAAACTTGGATAGGGCGTCCCTGAGCAAGTTTGTTTGGAATCGTTGAATACATCGTCTCAGATATACGAGTAATGTTGATATCTATCTGATTTGATGTACCTTCATTGGTGCGAACTACATGGTCGAGAAGGTCAATCGTATCATCCGGAAGCGGATACGATACCTGTCCGGGAACCAATACAATCTCACCCTGCTGAATGGTCCAAAGGTTAATCCCACGATTAGCCCATTCGATAGTCAACAAGTTCATGCTGCGTCGAGCGGTACGGAGTTGATATCCAGTACGCATCTCGACGCCGCAGCGTTCGTAAGCCTCTTCAGCTATCTCATTGAACGGAAGATTAAATGCTGACGTACCGCTTGTAGTCATTTTATGCCTGAGCGGTAGTTACAACAGTTTGTGATTCAGCTACTGGGGCTTGTTCCGCTGGAGCAACAGGTGCTGACTCTGCTGGTGCTGCTGCTGCAACTGGCTCAACTGCTGATTCTGCCGGAGCAGAGGGAGCAGCTTCTTCAACGGGAGCGGGGGTTTGTACGGGGTTTTTTGCATCTACGTGTGCCTGAAGTGCGTCAATAATAGGATCAAGATGTGAATGGGCATTTGCACCAAAACCACTAAACAAATATTCAACTCGACCTTTTAAGGCTTCCAGAATTGCTTCCGCTTCATCTTCAGCTAATTTTAACCAACTCATTTTGCAGCCCTCATATTGTCAACAAGATTTGGGTAGGGTCTACCCGCAGCTTTAGCCATTGCTTTCGCTTTAGCTTTTTTGGTTGGACTTAATTTCTTAGGTTTGCCTAACTCTTTTGGGCGCGGCTTTTCCCACACCTTCCCGCCCTTTGCATATTGCGTGAAGTCTGTGTCATCCCGTCTTGCCTTCTTCTTACCCGAAGGCATCTTAGACGGTGAAATCGCCCCCATACCACGAGAGGCCATCATGATATTAAGCCTTTCCGCCCATGCACATATGCTCTACGTGCTCATGGTGATGCTTATGCCCATGCATACCACCATCATGTTCTTTCAAATGTTTCTCAACATGTTCATGATGATGGATGTGACCACCCGCTGCATGGTGCTCACCATGCTCTTTCATGTGATGGGCAACGTGCTCGTGATGATGTTTGTGTCCGTGTTTCATGATTTACCTCTTAGCAAAATTTGGTTTTGGTATGGCCTTTACGTGCAATCCCGTCACCGCGATGATGAGCCTCTGAACTAACGTGACCGCCCTTGGCGTACTTCTTAACGTGACCACCTTTCTTCATGCCTTCTTTTTCCCAAGACTTCATGTCGCTCTCATTCTCAACACGGGAAACTTTTCCTGAATCACCAAGGTTGTGACCACGAGTATGACCGCGTTTCTGTATAGCGGACTCACCATGCTTCAAATGTTTGTTAGAACCAGACTCAACGTCTTCATGCATATTACGTGGGCCCATAGATTCAGCAACACCACCTTTTGCCATCTTCTTAACATGACCACCATGAGCCATGTGATGATGATGTTCAGCCATAGATAGGTGATGTTCAGCTAAATGTTTGTGATGTGTTTTGCTCAAACCGCCATGCTTCATTCCGGGAGCGCCCATAGGTGCAGCAGGGGCTGCCATTGCGGGGGCCGCAGGACGGCGACCACGGCGGGCTGCCATCATCAAAGCAGCTACACGCGGGTCCATTGCTGCTCCACCATCAGCCATTTTTTTGGAATGATGCTCTTTAGCATGACCACCATGTGCCATCTTCTTAACGTGACCACCACGCTTCATCTCGTGGGCTTCATGTTCTTCCTCGTCAGCAATACGACGAAGTTCTTTTGCTTGATTTAATTCATGTTTCTTGAGAGCCATTTGACCACCTCGTTTAAAAGTTTTGCCCTTATCGGCATTTGAAAAGTCCTCGCCTACTGACTGAGGTACACCCACCTTCTTCGCAAATGCCTTATTATGGGCAATCGCTTCCATAAAACGGTGCTGCTTCGCTGTGCTACTGGGCATGACGTCTACTGCTCATTAGTTCATCAAGCTTTAGTTCTAGCTTGTTGAATCGTTGATCAATATGGGCCATGATTTTGTCCACTTCTTGATTAGTTACATTATCACGCGCAATCTCCTCGCGTGTCACGTTTAGAAGAATGTTTAAACGTTGCAGCTCACTTGATTTTTCTTTGGCATAAAATCCAATAACCGCCAGTATCACCGTGAGTCCACCATTCCACACAGCCATTATCATTTCTTTTTCCATTAGCATTTCCATGCTAAATCAGATTTGTATTTATCCCATTGTGGTAAATCCGCTGATGCATACAAATATTGCGCTGCAAACTCCAGTAGCATTGGATCATCTTTAAAATGTCCCAGACCTCTATTGCAATGATTGCACAACATTCCTCTTATTTTCCCAGATTTATGATCGTGATCAACGACTAGCGCTACATGTTCACCACAAATCACGCATTCGTTTGTGGTTGCTTTAATCATCTTTAAATCTTCATCTGAAATTACATTACGAAATTTACCGCGAGATATTTCATTTCTATACGAACTTCTACATGTGCGACACCAGCTATCAAAGCCTGATTTAGTTTTGTTATGCAGAGGGTAGTATTCCGCTGTTAACGGTTTTTCTTGAGAACATTTTGTGCATGATTTCATTAACATTTCCATGCCCTCAAACTTTTGTTAACTCTACTATTTGGATCGTTGGCTGTTTTGGAACTCGTAAGTTTTTTCTTAAGCCCTTCCATTCTCGCACAGAAGCTTTTCTTGCGCGATCCGCCTTCAGGCTGCGGAGGTTTAATGTTATGTCCTTCCGCTTTTAAACTAGCACGGCCTTTTGCATTTAAACCTCCATTAGGGTTTTTGCCTTCTTTGCGTGTCCAAGCTCCAGCCATTTTAAGACATAGCCTCCGCACAAATTACGTTCACACTTACTTTGTTTTGTGTTGACGCTGGTGATGTAATCGCCACCGTTATAATGTCTGGAATGTTTCCTTGAATTGAAGTCAACACAGGGAAGAAAAATGAAAGATCGAGCTGTTGCAATCCGCCAGATGGCGAGAGCGGGAATGCATAAACTACTTCACCGCCAGATAATGAGGTTGCTTGTACGTCACGTTCAGCAAATGAGTTAAATGATCCAAGACCTGCTAGAGCTTGGAAGTTAGCACCATTCAATCCAACTTCTGCTGTAGGGGTAGAAGAAATCAACTCTACGATACAAGTTGAATCCGATGCAATCAACATGGTTTGAGGAAGCAGCTGACCTCTGTCAATTAAACCTATTGCATAGTTTCCTGTTGGCGCATTAGCCATTGCAGCGCCAGATACAATATTCTGGAATGTTACTACGGTAGTAGTATTTGCAGTAATCAATGCAGTATAAATTGCATTTACTGTACCTACAGTAATGGTTCCAATCTGTGTAGACGTCACACCATAACCAAGATTAATCACTACCGTTTTGCTTGTTGGAACTGCTACAACGGGGTATATGCCATTAGCATTAATTGTGCCTGTTGTTGTAAATCCAGCCAAAGTTAATTGATCACCAGCCTGTGATGCAATATTGGTATAACCGTTTGCCAATAAGTTATGGTTTTGCTGGAAGGTTAACAAAACCGCAGCGCCTGCACCTGTAATTGTTGCAGATGTTTGATTTTGCGAAATTGATATAGAGTATTGACCGACTCCGCCGGGAGGACCGCTTATTTGACCAGTGATAATGGTATTTGCAGTAATCGTTCCGCTAGATGTTAGCGTCATGCCAACATAAAACGTGTTTGTTACCACTCCAGATATGGTCAACGTAGTACCGTTAATTACTCCGGTAGCAGAAGCATTTGATACAACTGCTGCGGTAATTGTATTACTTGTCGTCCCGCCGGGAACTGCCTGATAAGAAATGTAACGACCCACAAATGCACTTGCAGTCATGCTTGCACCTGTAGTCGTTAAAGTCGTAGTAGTTCCAGCAGAGAAAGCATTGTTTGCAGCAACACTTGGAACCTGCGTTGGGTTTGCGTTTGTGTAGTTATAGGACTGATCTTGCGATATTTGCCCCATCAAACGCATACGAAACGACATCAAGGGATAACGCACTGTTGGGTAAGCTTGACCTGTATTACCTACAGTACGAGTCGGAGAGGCAGGGGACATACCATAGGAGTAAGTAAATCCGCGCTGCTGGTTAATACCACCTTCAATCAATACAGACACACCATAGTGCGTCATGGATGATACAGCAGTTGCTGTTACGTTACGTTGTTCATAACGTACTGGCAAGTTACCTGTACGGCTCCACGGTTTTGTTTGTGCTGTACCGGATACTGTTCCATTACCAATACCCACTTGATGCACAATCCAAGGCTCGCCATCAATAACTACGCCCCAACGTAATGCGCCTGCGCCATACCATGCATATTCCATCCAGATCATCTGCACTTTGGTCCAATCTAGTGCATTAATGATTTGTTGATTTCCATTCCATGTGTTTGCTGCAAACGTTGTGTCAACTGGAACACCGCCAGAATTTGAGCGGATTCCAACATACATTGCATATGGGTTTGCTCCTGATGATGCACCTTGCTGCATGAAATAGATTCCATTAGCATCATCAAAAATTCCAACGCGTTGGTACTGGCCTGCAACGGACCCACCCAAATTGACATTAGATGCCATGTACATGGTCTTGCCGGGCTGGTAACGATGGTAAGGACGCGATTGACGTATGGTGATATCACCTGACGTCACTCCGTTTCCAATCGTCATTGTCACTCCACCTAATCCGGGGTTTTGGATAATAGATGCAGCGCCTGATGCATTATTAATATAGTTTTCCCAGCGTAATGGCTGAGTACCATATTCAAAGTCAGCATCGTAAATGTTTTGGGACTGACTTACTTTTTGTTTACCAACTACGTCACGCAATCTTTGAGGAAACGTAAACTGGGCAGAACCATCAATACCCGTCCACGATGTCGTAGGGGTTTGAGTTCCAATGGCTCCAGTTTGATTTGTGCCATAGAAGTAATTAAGAAAGTCCCAAGCCATTTTAGCTTCCGTTAGAAATTAACTTACCAGCAATAATGACTCCGGCGGCAATAGTCGTAGATGTACTTGTAACTAATTGCCATTGCACATCAGTTTTTTCTGCATACAGAAATGGGTCAGAGCTTCTATTTGCCGTATAAATAGAGACAAAAGGTTGTTGTAAAACATTGAGTTTTACACCAGTCACATTGTTAATTGCTTGAACAGAATAAGTAACAATATTAGAAGATGTGTAACTATTGGAAGTATTTACTTCAGCAAAGTCCAAATAAAATGAAAACCCTGCGGGAACTGTATAAACAGTGCTTTGTGTTTTTCCAATTCCTGCATTAATTTGTGAAACAATATTTG
>Ga0208499_1000032_pt1 | contig 62743 bp, 63 predicted proteins | sample CryBogCBE07Jul09_FD_185504 | JGI IMG/M metagenome (GOLD analysis project Ga0208499, IMG submission 185504) | Freshwater microbial communities from Crystal Bog, Wisconsin, USA - CBE07Jul09 (SPAdes) (version 2) | ecosystem: Environmental > Aquatic > Freshwater > Lake | place: Crystal Bog... | reverse complement strand
TCCAACGCTGAATAATTTGCTCATTTGTTTTTTATTTTCTATTACTAAATAACCTATATACATAGACAAAACTACATAAATAAGTTTAATTATACACATTATTTTTTACTAGCGTCTTTACGGATAGCTTGGTAGTAGTAAATTATGGCAAAAACGGATACAACACACCCTAATACAAATGAGATAATTTTCATAGTCCAATCGGCTACATTTGCCGATACTGCAAAAAAACCTAATCCCCCTATTAGTGTTGCAAATCCGTCTGCTGTCTGTTTAATGTGGTGTAACATAGTCTAATCTGTGATTTTATTATTTGAATGTTAATTGAATGCCGCTACGGGAGAGATAAGTCGCTACCAACTTGAATAGATACTCGTTGTTGTTCCAATCTATATAGTTTTGACCTTGTACTGTGAAAGTGATTGTTTTCATTGGGGTAAGTTCGGACTTCAAAAAAGAGAAGTTGATATTCGCCAAATTAGATAGATTGTCACTGATTACTGAAATGCTTACCAATGTAGCAGTATCATTGCTTAACGATGCTTTGATAGGCACTATCTGACACGCTGTAATGCCCGTAATAGTGGTGTCTATATGTGGGTGAAAACTCGTATCCACTACGGGTACCAATTGCGCTTTTGCGCCAATAACTAAAAATAAACTGATTGCAATAAATAACTTTTTCATAATATTATTTTAATAGCCTTCTATGATTAAAAAACCGCTACTCGAACTCCCCGTCACTGTCACCGCTGTGGTGCTTATACTTGTGACTAAACTTGTTGCTAATCCATTGGTAGATACTACCGTTGGTGTATTTGTGAATGCTGTCGGATAAGTGTAAGAAGCCGTACCCAATGCAGCATTACAGTAGATAATTACTTTCTTGTAGCTACTTCCTGCAAATGGCTGACTAAATACTACTGTGCCGCTTGTTGAGGCGGAGACGGTTGTTTTTGTTGCAGTTGCATTAAACGATGCCCCCGTGATTGCTGCTGTTGAAGTTATTGTCCCTGTATTACTAATATTGCCACTTGCATCAATATTAGCTAATACAGAACCTGCGCTATTCTGCCATTCTTGAAGGTTGGCTGATTGTGAAGCAACGCCTTGTATTATCTGCCCTTTTTCTGTGGCAACAGACGTATTTATATGCAACTTTGCTAAAGGGGCAATATGAATAACAGAATTGTAATACAATGACATTCCCGCCATTTGTGCCTGTCCGCCATGAGAAACGGTATTCGTTACATACCAACGATAATACGAATAGGTTGCCACTGAGGACAAATTATATATATAAGATACACCAGCCGTTTGATTAGTTTGATTAGTTTGAGTATCAAGCACATTCCAAGTAGTGCCATCATTCGACCCTTGGAATGACCATGTAGATTGAGCACACGTATTACAAGAGCTTGCTGGTGTATAAGAATAAGCAGATATAGGTTGACTACCACCCATATATATAGTAAGATATGCAGGATATGAAAGGTGAGCAGAAGAAAGAGTACCTTGAAATGCTTGATATGCACTTGTACTGGATAAATTAGTTGCACTAGCTACAAACGGGCTTGGTGCAGTGTTAGTAGTCATAAATGGAATAAGATTAGTATAGTTTGAATAAATATGACCTATTCCCAACCTTGAGTTAGTAGAATCATAAAAAAAATTTATTTTATCCTGTTGTATATTCCCATTTTGAGCAAATAAAATAGAACCACTCAAAAATGAACTTACACTATTATTCAATTTAGTCGTATCCAAATTATAAGCCCCCGTTGAACTGTTGTAAGTGAATATCGACCCTGTTGAAACGTTGCGAGTTGCAGATAGGCTACTTCCTGCTAAATAGTCGTTTGATGCACCTGCCGTTGCCGCTACTAATGTACCAGAACTGTTTGTTTTAAGTATTGAGGATACGACAGCGGTAGTAGTTAAATTATTTGCTGTCAAATTATTCGTGCCGAGATTGACATTAGAGACAGCCCCTGTGTAAGGAACGTAAGTTTGTGTGTTTAAACTATCTTTAGGAACGTTACCTATTGCTACTAGCATTGAACCTAAAGTATTAGAAGTAACTACCCCTAATTTTATTGCAGGGTATAATGTAGAGGGATTTGGTGATATTCCCCCGTTATCGCCTAGATAAACGTTTTGTCCTGCATTGTATATGCTTAAATTAAGCCCCGTTACTATCCCCCCGTTATAAACTATTCTTCCATATCCATTATTAGGTATTGAATCTAAAGATATTGCAAAAGGGGGGTATCTAGGGTTACTACCTTTTGCTTTTGCTATGCTAGATGTTGAATCAAGGCAAACGGGCGTTAGTGGGGAAATCCCCGTCCCCGTATTTTTACTACTTCCACCTACTGTACTTAACCTACTTGAATTGCCAAGACTATCTATGTAGTAGGGTTCTGTAAAGCCATTATTAGTCTTTGAATAAACCGATATTCCGACACTAGGATTAGAAGGGTCTGTGCTTAGTGGGATATAATTGTTTTTGGTTGTTTTACCTATGTAATAATATGTCGTCGCACTAGGGGTATCTATTGAAAGATTGTTTGTAGAGCCTAATTGTGTTGTCCCATTAAAGTACGCTATATTACCTATACTACCCACCCCTTTAATTGTTGCAGTTGGTGGCACGCTGCTAAATTGGGATATTTTTTTAAAGTTACTATTTGCAATCCCACCACTTAAAATCCAATAAGAACTATCTGCTTTGGTATAAGCCATATATGTCAATGTATCTCGTAAATAAGCCTTTACAGAATCATTAAACATTGCAGTTTGGTTATAGTACACTTTAGTTGCACCTTGCATATATGTAGCATAATACCCTGCATAGTTACCATTGGGGACATATCCTCCTAGACCATTATATACAACTTGACCTTTACATAAAAAGCCTATAAATAAAATTATTATAAATATTAGTTTCTTCATTTTTAATTAGATGTTGTATAAACTGAAAAAGAGCCAAACTGCTTATTCTTATTGTAATATATCCTTATTGATACTGTTGCGCCTTGTGAATTAGTAAAATTAGACCTTACATTAACATTAAAGGCGTTTATCCCTAATGGTGTACCGTTTATTACTATATCGCTCATTGTAGGGCTTGAACTAACATACCCAAATATGTAATAAGCAGACCCACTTGGAGGATTCCCCGTACTTATTGGGGATATAGAACTACCGAAAACGGCAGATGTATTAAATTGAGTAATATCTATAACTGACCTTATTGCTAAATCTTGCCCGCCAGTTGTTATTCCCGTTGTATCTAAAATCCAACCATAATAACGTCTATACCCTGTAGTATAATTACTTGTCCCGCTATTTACACTACCTGCATTTATTCTACCCGTACAGTCTAATTGACCACAGTTATTATTTATACAAGCACCTTGCCCGTATGCCTTATTTACAAAGGCAGTATTAGTTGTTGTAAGGGATGATATAGTAAATGTATTCCCCCCTAGTGGAGTGCCGTTTGCTGTGTAAGTAGTACTTGAAAGTGTACCACCGTTATTTTGACTAAAACCGCTACTTAACGTAATAGTCCCTAAATTAGTCCCATATTCATATTGTCCAAATGAAGGGCTTGCTGATATAGTAGCATTTGGAGAAACGTAATTTGGGTGATTACATTGTGTTATCGCATCTAGTATAGCTTCTCTAGCTGTTAACCCTTTCCAAATAGGGGTATTCCCTGCCACATACTTTCCAAAAGAAGCCCCATACAAAGTTGGGTTTGCCGAAAAAGTATCTATCCTAGTATAATAAGTGTTAGTCCCCTTCATCCAAAAAAGGGTATCGTAGTGTGCGTAAAGAGTATCTTTCAAATAAAAATTAGAAGAACTATCATTAGCACCCCCGCCACCTAAAGAAGTCCAACTAGCACTACCTCCTAATGTTTTCCACATAGTACCGTCACTTCTCATTACCATACTTGGATAACGTGCGTTAAAAGTGTCTTTAGGGGAAAACATATAAACACTATCTTTTTGTCCATACCATAGATAATAATTCATTGGGGCATTCTGTACGGGTTGCCAATTAGGAAGTGATTGCGAAAATCCCCCTACCAAAAACAAACTTAATAATATAGTTAATAGTATCTTCATTTATTTAATTGTTATTTATTAAGGGTAAAATCTAATAAAAAATGGAGTATTTGTCATTATACCATCAGTAGGTATCCCGCTTAAATTAAGAGATTGAATAGTTATAGTAGTACTTGTTTGAGAATAAGCACTAACTATCAACCCTTGCGCATTGGTGCATGAAATTATAGGGAACATCTTTGATGTTGTAGTAGTTACGCCTGAAAATGTTATTGTATAATAACCGCTTGCAACCCTTGTTGCTGTAAAAGTCCCCCCCGTGTTATTAGACAACACTGTTAATGTAGGTGCAGAAGTAGATGTTTGTGTTATCAAGCAAGCATACTCTGTATATGGCAATGATGATGAATTTGCTTGAACATATCTTTTTACTGCATTTACACTAGGATATTTGGTTGTACTTGCACTGTCTGATGTGACGTTATTTGAAAGGTTGCTTAAAGATTGTGCATATCTACCTACCGATTGAACTGTTGGATATTTAGTTGTACTAGAACTATCGCTAATTAATGAATTTGATAAATTAGAAACAGTTTGAAAACCACTAACATTAGGCGTGTGATTTGTAACATAAGACTTTACTGCGTTTTGTGTGGGCAATATTGCATTTGAATAACTTGTCATTGCGGTATCGGTAGATATTGATGATATTAATTGACCGCTAGTAAACCCCAAAAGACCATTTATTGTCAATGTATTATAATGCCCGTCTATTGATAGGGCAGTTCCTGCATCATTATTATTAATATCTCCTATTGTAGTAATGTCCCCATTTACTGATAACCCACTTGCATCGTTATTGTTACTTACGTTTATATTGGGGAAAGTATTATTGCCTGTAAAATTATTATTCTTAGCCAAATAAGGTATTTTAGTACTATCAATAAATTTTGAATTATTTATCTTGTTGTAGATAATGTTTTCAAACATCCTTCCAACCCTTGTCGCAGTATTTGCCCCTGCCCTTGTTTCATTTTTTATTGTATCTGCTTGTGCTATTAATTGAGCATCCGTTAATTGGGATTTCCCCTCAAAGTAAACAAGCCCCAACAAAACTAATAAAATAACTTTCTTCATATATCTATTTTAATTTTTAACTAAACGTATTGTCAAATGTATTATCAAATGTATCTACCGAACTCCCCCCACTACTAATCGCATAATCTATTATTACTTTCATCCCATATTGTAATCCTAAGTTCTCTGTTGGGTTATCTATGGAATAGTTAAAGAATGTAATTGTGACAAAGGTAGGGGTATAAACTATATCTACGCTAAGTTGCCCTACAATATTTGGAAATATTCTTGTGCCGTCTATATATACCTTTACTGATTTAGTTGCTATATTAGCAGAATTTATAGTATATGTAGTGGCGTTTGCAGGAATTATAATGGGGGAATCCACTCCTACTATTGCATCTATCTCATTGAATACGGTATTTCCGCTGCCGCTAGTTGATGTAAAGTTATTGGATTGATACCATAGTGAGTTTATCCCTTTGCTTATCCTTAAAGCCTGATTTGCAGGGATATAATTAAGTTGTTCACCAAAAGAAGTATAGTAGACTTTACCGCTTGCAAGGTTCACATCATCCCCTGTTAGGTTTATTATAATCCATTCGTTATATACATTGTCCCCAAAAGTGATAGAAGTAGGGGTTATGCCACTTATTACCGTTACCCCGTTTGATAATGTTATATCCCCCCCTGTTGTTATAGTTTTAGCCCCGTTCCAATTAAGGGGGGATTGTTGGATAAATTTAGCCAACCCATTTATCTGTGCATTACCAAAAATACCCGTTATATCCCCAACCCCATTTGGTATCCAAATAGTATTCGTGTCTTGTAATAGAGCCGCTAAGGTTTGATATGTAACATTTGGGTAAATCATTTATCCTTTATTTCTATGCAATGAGTATTGTTCTATAAATTGGTCTCTAGTAACTATTCCAAACTTCTCTAATAATCTTCCAACAAATTCGTTTTTAAGGTTTACCCCCCACTCTAATTGTTGGCTATTTTTTGAATCATAAACTATTTGCCCCCCTGCACCCGTGTTTAAATTGGGGGTTGTTGTTGTGTATGCAAATGTAGCTTGTTTTGGCAATCTAAAATAATATAGGACAACAACGCTTACATCTCTAGGGGCTACGTTGAATCCCCCGTTTACCTGTACCATTTTAGGTTTACTCATTGAAGGTCTTTTATCTTCAAATTCGTGGTTTAAACAAGCATCCCAACGTTGTAAGTCTACCTCTGTAATATCTACTTCTCTTATGCTATTTAAGTAGTCATTAATGCTTTGTGCAGGCGGAGTTACTTCTTGATTATCTTCATCTTTGTAACACAATCCTTTGTTTACTTTATCGTTGGGGATTGTTATTACACTATCATCTGTCTTTACTGTTATCATCCCTGCTTTGAATAACCTTCCGTAGTCTTTAGGTATATTAGCAGTAGTGTAGTATGATGTAGCGGGGTTTGTTATGATATTTTGAGAAACTAAAAACGGGCGCATATTATCCCTCCATTCTTGGCTTTTTTCTGATTCACGGCATCCCATTTCCCATAACTCATAGTTAATAAGATTAAGATGCCTTATGAATACCGTAGCAGGGGGGATAAACCCCCCTTGAAACGTATTGGCTTCCGAACATAAATCTTGATATAAGTCGTATGAATCTATCATCTATTAAGGGCAATTTATTGATTGTAATGCACCTACTACCGCATTTGTTACTGCCCATATAGTACCATCCCCTAATGCAACTGCTGTAATAGTGTTTGAAATAGGTATTGATGTGCCACTATCTGTATATAGTGTAACCCCACTAGCAAAAGAAGAAGTCGTATAAATGGTGGTATAAGGTTGGCTACAAACCGCCGTTGTAAGTACTGTACCTAATTGTACTACTGTCGCTATTGATGGTGGCGTAACTAATATTGTTTGTTCTACTCCGCTTGCAGGACTTGAACAATTTTGCAATACTTGAATATCGTAAGTAACCCCCACCGTAACAGGAATACTTACAGGTGTAACTAAATACCCATTGCTACCTACTGTTATTGCGGTAGAATATGTTGTATAAGGATATGCAGGGGAATGTCCACTAACACGATAAAGGACTGTTACTGTTTGTGCTGATGTAGGTATTGTGTCAAAAGCCAACTTGGTAATATTCAAATGTGTCCCCGAAATATTATATAAGAAAGAAAGTATAAGTGGACAACTTGTTGTATTTGCACAAATAGTCGATGCTATGCAAAAATTATTCAAGAATTGTGTATCTGTGATACCTATTGCCATTATAGCCCTTGCTAATTGTAGGGGAGTTGCGAACCCGCACGCATTAGCAAAAACACCTAACAATATATCAGTAGATAAAACAGAACTTGCAGGTGTACCAAAAACCCCCTTGACTACATTACAATTTGTTCCTTTATTCCCTAAAGAATAAGAAACTAAACTACCTAAAGCAGTATTTACCGCTTGTATGTAAATATCTAATTCACCCCCTTGTGCTACTACTATATCTTGCTCTAATCCTGTTGAATTATTTAAAGCAGGAACGGTATAAGATTGGGATGTGAATACTTCGCTAGTATCTAGTGTACAGATTTTATTGATTATATTCTGTATTACTGTTTGTGCAGGGATAGGAACATACCCCCCACTTGTCTTAGTAAATGTAGCCGCATAATTAGAACTAGCAACTGAATAGTTAAGCCCTATGATTACATTAGGATTAGTGTTAGATACTATATGAATAGTGCCATCTGCGGGGGAATCCCCACTTACTGAAAAAGTACCTATCCCTAAAGTGTTAAGATATGTTTGTAGTGCAGGTAAGTTATTAGTATTGAAAGTAAAGTTAGTAAGGATACTTTCGCTTTGTAGTTGGAAAGAAGTCAATATTGCATACACACCTACCCCTGTTGGGATATTGGACAATGTGAAAGTGTAGTTATTTGCTACACTACTATTGAATACGCATTTCCCGTCTACTATTATATCAAAGTTGCTGCTTTGGTTTAATTGGTTTATCAAATTGGGGTTAGCCAAAATAGCATTAACCAAATCTTGTGCAAGTACTGCTTCGTTTACTTTTAGAGTGTATGTCTTTTGGTCTCCCGAAACAGAAGTACTCCAAGAATAAGCATCTTCATTTGAAGGGTCAACTGCCACTAGATAAGTAATATCTCCTATTGTAAGGGTTACGTTATTCCCTGTTGCAGAATAAGACCCTGTTATATCCCCACTAGGATTAAGTATGTAGTTTATTCCGTTTGATATTGCATTTTTACCCGTAACTATCCCTGACCCAATGCCATAACAATTACAAGAAAATTTACCAATACGTTTTATCTTTTCAATAGTTGCAGGGACATCCACGCCCGTAAGTGGCTGCCATAAGCCAATTACTACTTGTATAAAAAGGCTATTAATTTGCATTAATTGGTCTCTTGCGGCAGATATATCCACACAAGTACCATATCTGATAGTATCCTCTAATTTAGTTATTTCACATACTAAAGGGGAAAGGTCAATATTACATAATGCAGCAAATGTCTTTCTTTGGAAGTAAAGTATGGTTACATAAGTATCATTACCGTATGCGTAATTGTAAATAGAGTTTTGTACAAATTCATAAGCATCTGAACTTACTGTAAGTGGGGCAGAACATACGGCATAATTATTAGCCACAAAAGGGATTGGGCTTGTCCCTGTCCCATCCAAAGGATATTTAAGGCTTAGTGTAGATGATATTTGTGTGCCTATCAAACCATTGTAACCATAATTTGTTTGGTCTTGGAATAAAACGCTTTGTTGGCTACATTGTACCGTTGCTATTGTAGATGCCAAACCTGTCATATCCTGCGAAGCAGTAGTATTCCCATTTGGTCTTATTATTGTAGCATTTTGTACAGGGGCGGTATATATATTCCCTACACTATCCTGACAAGTTACTTGAAATGTAAAAGGTACAGGGGAAAATTCTATATTACCTGCGGGCATAGGGAATCTATCGTCCAATACCGTATTATACCAAACCCCCACAATATCAGGATTACTAATATCCCCGTTATGTATGATTGTTTGTGAAGGTGATATTACCAAAAATGCGTATGATACATTTTGTAGGTTTGTTCCCGTACTAAGATTTTGTAGTTTTACTTTAGGGGTTGGCTGTACGTTGCCATTTGAATCAACATTTTGTGTCAAATCAAAAGTTACGGCTACCCTTAAAAGACCTATATCGGGAGAATTTGTTATTACTAATGACATATTCTAAATTTTTAAAAACAAAAAGGGCGAACCGAAAATCAGCCGCCCTATTACCCACCACCCACAGCGCAATGGGCAACTATTTACACGGCTGTTATTACTGTACCAAAGTTATCCCCCAAAGTAAATCCTGTTGCGAATAATGTTGAATTAGTCGAATCAAGATACCAAGTAATTTCACCCCCGTTTGTATAATTTGCGTTTAAGTATGTCAACAATGCTGCGGGTGTAGAATATGTAGTTGGTGCTGTTGGAAGAAACACGTTATTGATAATCCCTTGTGGGAAATATTTTAAAGAATCACTTAGTGTTGGCAACGCTACGGTTGTGTAATTAACCCCTGCCGCAAAGTAAGTAATAGTCCCATCATTTGTTTGATTGATACTTACTTGTGGTATAATTACTTTAGGGAACAATGTAGGGTCAACTGCAAAAATTTGTCTAGGTGAATTAAATGGGTCTGTTATTTGTACAATACCTTGCATCAATATAACCGTACCCCCACTTTGGACACTAGCTGCTGCCATCAAATCTGTCAATTCCCCAAATATGTACCAATACTTAGATGTTCTAGGTTCTTTAATTAAGAAACAAGGAAGGCTATCTACGGTAGGTGGGGTTAAGTAATATTGCCCCGTCCTTAATGTATTGTAATCAAACCCCGTAAAAACACCATTATCTGAAATAGGTACAGCCCATCTATCGTAGTTATCAAACTTTAAATCAGATGCCTTTGTTGGAACATACAATGCCTTTGGAGAACAGGATAGACCGTTTACCCTATCAAGGAAGTCTATCCCGTTTTCGTTTAAGACACACGCCGCAACGGTATTACCAAAAATATAAGGAGCAGGTGTTGACATTAATTACTTTTATTTACTATTAAAGTGCAGGGTTCACCGCAATCACACCACCACCAAATACTATTGGAGTGGTAGCACTAAAGTTTGTAATCGTACCAATCAAGGTAAGGTTATCAGAACTTAAAGCCCAAGTGAAAGTAGTAGAACCGATTGTAGTCCAATGTGCATTTGCAAATGTCAATAGGTTTGCAGGGGTTGTATAAGTTGTACCTGCTATTGATGCAGTAGGATATGCTTCTGTACCATTCACGTTTGCAAAAGGGAATAGTTGCAAGCTACCTGACAAGGTAGGCAATGCTAGATTAACTGTTGTGTTACCGTTTACATCTGCACCATATACTGTTTGTACCCCATAAAGCGTTGCAGCCCCGTGAATGTAATAAACAGAATTGTAAGGGTTGGCTGAACCATTCAAGTATGCAGTTGTAGTTGGCAATGCAGTACCCCCATTGGAAGCAGTTACATATTGTGCAGAAGTACCTACTACTATCCAACTGTCTGAACTATTAGTCATAGACAATTTGAATACAGGGATACCCCACAATGGTAATGGCTGATTAGGGCTGTCTGCAAGGTTATAAGGGATATAGTCGTAATCGGAAACAAACCCCTCATTAACAGGAACTGCATAATAATCGCCGTCTAAGTGACCGCCCTCTAAAGGGGTAGCAATTTCTTGTAAAGAACCTATTAGTTGGGATTTCACGAAATCAATCTGATTCCCTTTTCTTAATACTAACGCTTGTATCATAATTTATATTGTTTAATTTTCTGAAACTTGTTTTTCTTTTAAGTCAACCTTTGCAATCAACTCTTGATATTTAGCTGCATATTCAGGTGTTTTAAGCAATTCTGCGATTTGTTTAATCTTAGTCTTTTCGCTTAAATTTTTACCTTCGTAATTAGCCAATACCTTATTGTCGTCAACAAATGAGGCTGTATTTGCCCCTATGTTTATAACTTGCAACTCTTTTGCGTGGACAATCAATGTTGTTACATTATCATCCAAAGTGGTAATAGTATTAAGGAACGTTTCGGGGTCTGCACTTGCCATACCTGCCAATACTGTTAATTTTTGTGAGTATGTATCGCCACCGTAAGCATTGAACAATGATAACAATGTATCAATCTTAGTTGTTTGGTAAACGTTTTTGCCCCCTTCTTTCTTGACTAAGTTAGCAACATACCCAATAGCCTTGTTACTTACTATCCACCTGTCGTTAAATTGTTCCTCGTCTTTCAAAGGCTCAATTACTTTAAAGAACTTCTTTGATGTATCCCCATCAGGTCTGTTTGTTGCATTCTCGTTAAAGGCGCAATCCCTCATAAAAGAAAACATCCCCCTGTCACCTTCGTCTTTAAGAACTAGGATACCGTTTGGTATCTTTATTTTCTCCCCACTAGGGATATACTCCCCGTTTTCATTGGTTCTAGTTTGGATGCCTTTGGCTTGTAATTTGGTAATCTCGTTTTCATAGATTCCTTTTACATACCTAATTGGGATTTGATTCCCTTCTTCATCCCACTTGTAACTAATTGTAGGAAGGTAAATCACACTAGGGAAAGACTTTACATCTTCTGTCTTTTGTGACATTACATTGGGGGCGATTTCTCTCCTAAATCCGCTATCCCCCTTAATAGTACTTTCAAAGATTAATACCTGTACTTCTTTCTTTTTGCTAGAAGGTTTAGCTGTGGCTACTTCTGTCATTTATCTACGTTTTATTGTTTAATTAGTTGTTTTGATAACCTTGTGCAACTGCCCAGAACTCTGCGTTATGCAAAATCATACACATTGATTCTTCACAATCAATTTCGATTGCTTCACAACCACCTGCAAGGTTACGCAAGTCACGGTAGTGTTCTGTGTAAGCACCACCCCATTGATTGCTTTGGATTTGATAGAACTCCATAGCTTTCAATTCTTTACCGTTACCGTCTGTCAAACCGCCGTGAGGCATAAAGTAAGATATGTAACGGTTGTTATCAGAACCTATTGAACGTTCATCACTTAAAGCACCAAGTTCTTTCAATGTCACTACACGACCCTTATAAGAGTATGCAGAAAGACCGATTTTGTTGATTGCTGTTTCGGCATCTTTTTCACCTCTTTCATTTGCACTTCTTTTGAAAGCATCGAAAGCAAGTGTACCTACTACTGTACGGGCAACCAATTTATTTGTACGGTCAACTGTTTTAAGGTTGAACCCTAAGCCTCCCAAAGCAGTAAATTCTTTTGTTCTCTTAAAGCCATCATTGTAAAGCAAGAATGGTTCGTAATCACTTTCCCAATCAAATCCAATAGATGCAGAGAAAGGAATCAATGAAGCACCACCATAAAACAATGAAGGGTTCATACCGTAGAAACCAATAGTCCAACTATCAAGACCTTGATTTGTCAAACCGCCTGTATTTTGATATACAGAGTTGAAATCGGGACTACCGCTAAAGCAGTGGATATTCAAGAAATATCTTAGTTTCTTTCTAAGTTGTTGCATTTCATAAGTATCGAAAGCATCAAACTCTTTACCTTCTGCATCAATGAATACTGCATAACGTGCTTGGTCTAACAAACCACGCAAAGTATCAATTTGATAAGAAGCATCTTTTCTTGCTCTTAGGAAATAGTTTTCTCTAGCCCAACCTAAAGTTTCAAAACTTTCTTTAGGGATAGCACAAGAATAACCACCTACCGCAACCGCCTCCAATACTAAGTAAGGCTTGTTGGCATACAAAGTAATAGGGGTTGTGTTTGAAGCCAAAGAACGCACTTGGATTTTATGTGCATTAGGGATACTTGAATCCTTTGCAACTACTTCATACATTGTGTTCGTTTCTTTATCCAAGATACGATACCCTGCTGATGGCAAAGAGTAAACCCCGTTTTGGCTGTGGTTTGAAGGTATGATAGTACCTGTTGCAATTTGGGTAGTAATACCGTTTACAGTTGTTGCAGTACTTGTTACAGTAGCACCAAAGTAAATATTAAAGTTTGGCTCACCTGCATACCTGTTGTAGAAACGCTTAGTGTTCACCATTGTTTCCCCTGTATTGAACAAGTCAAACATAAAGTTGTAATCTATGTTTTCCCCTTTTAGGTTAATCAATTCGTGAATGATGTTCTTCTGGAATGTAGTCCCTTGCAGGTCATTCTTATTCAAACCTAACGCATTCTGCGCTGAACCTGTCCAAGTGATAGCCCCTATCGCTTGGTTTAAATTTGCCATTGTCAATAACCCATCAACCGTAAAAGGTTTTTGTTGGAATCTAGGCGAGTTGCTAAATGAAGGTATTGCCATATTGTTTTATTTTATTGTTTGTTTGTTTTAATTATTTTCCGCACTATAATAAGCGTTTCTTTTTTCTATCCCCGTCTTTACTTCTGTCCCATTGCTTAATGCAACCCTGTCTTTCAATATACCTTTCAATCCCCCCTTGTGTCTGATAACCCCCTTGTTTACCGCATCTGACAATATGCTTGGCAAGTTTTCTACTATGATGGCATTTTTTACTATTGTAGATATTTGCTCTTTTGTAGCACCGTTTAGTATTTGCTTTCTAGCTTCTGATTCAGATAAGAAGTGTTCAATATATCCTTCTATCGCTTCACTAGCATCTACTTTTAAAGTCCAATCAACTCCTGCTATTGGCAATTCCAAACTTTTCAATTCGGTCTTTACTTCTTCTATAATAGCCTTGTATGTTGGGGCTTTTGAAAGAACTTCTTTGTTTATCTTTTCTTCTTTTGACTTTTCTTCTTCAAAAGAACTGTATTTGCTTTCTAGGCTTACTATTTCGGGGAATGTACTTTCGATAATGTTTTTTGCAAGTGCATTAAGAAGTTTTTGCCCTCTCTTATACTTTGCGCTTTCTTTATCTTCGTTTAATCCAAACTTTTCGTCATATTCCGCCTTGAAATCATCTTCGTCAAATCCTTCTTCTTGTCTTGCTTCTTCAAGTTGTTGTTCATAAACTGCTTGGTGTGGGTTTGCATTTACTTTTGTAAACAATTCAAAACTTTCTGCATCAATCAGCTTGTTTTGTAACCCCCAAGCAAGGGATTCTGATTTACGTCTTGATTTTTCTGCCTTTTCATCAACTACGGGTTTAAATAAATCAGAAACATCATCACGACCCGTTTTCTTTTTAAGGTATTCTGCGACTGCTTCGTCTGTCAATTCGATTTTAGCAGGGGCATCGTCTTTTTTTTCTTCAACTATTGGGGTAACTTCTTCTCTTTGTTTTGCGCCAATCTTTAAAGGGGTTTCGTCAATAACTTCTTCTGACTTATCATCTACGTTATCAACTTTATTTGCAGGGGTTTCCAAAGAACTATAATATTCGTCTCTTTTCTTCCTAGCCTCTAGGACTGCGGCATCATCACCGCCTCCTCCTGTTATTTCTGTATCCGTGTTGAAAATGAATTTGCTGTGGGTGCGAATCATAAATAATTAATTACGATGTAAAATTGCAACCGATTTTGTTCTTAAATAACATTCCATTACCTTTGTAATCTTTCAAAGTGATTATATGGCAAAAAGGAACGTTGTTCAATTAAAACCCACTAGGACTGAAAACGAGTGGAAAGCATTTGAAGAAAAAATTAAAAGGGATAACCCAAAGGTTACTATACGTTCCTATCTTAGAAAGAAAATAATAACTTTGATAAGGGATTTCAATGAATGTCCCGAATGTATAACTGAAATGGTTAGTCAAAAAAGGGTTTGGAGTAGTACTTATATATCTACTGACGAACACGAGGCATTAAAGATAATATCCCAAAAAACAAATACCCCTATCAACACAATTATTGATAGGGGTATTATTCAACCCGTTTTAATTGAAAAAATATAAATTATGAATAGTGAATTTTTAGTAGAATATATTGGAGGAAGGTTTGTGTGCTTAAAGGGTGTTGGTAAACTATTTTACCAAGATGGGGTTCCCATATCTATCGCTGTTGCCAATTTTAAAAAAACAGGGGTTGAAGTTTCTATGCTACATTTAATAGAAGAATTTTGGGACAATGGTTGGTCTTGGAAAACAATAGAAATGAAATTAAGGGGCGAAATGTACGAAGATATAGACAACTCTCTTAAATTAGATTTTGACTACCTTAAAAAGTTTTATGATTGTTTAGAACAACCAAAAAGGGCTAATGGAGGATACGAAGAAAGTAGAGAAATGATATTTCAATATCTATTTAATGGAGATATTGGTTTAGCAAAATCAACACTTTCGGCTATACTAAAAACTGTAAAAGAAAAACTCGTAAAAGAAGGTAAGCCCCTAGTTATTTAGGGGCTTTTTTATTTAGTAACTTTCTTGTTGCTGCAAATCTGATTTGTGTGTAGCTAAGTCTTTTTGGTTAGCCGTTCTTGTCTGTTGTTTTGCAGGTTCGTTTTCTATCTTCTTATCTGTAATATCTTCTTTAGTCTTATTGTTAAGTTGTGCAACTTGTACCATAGCTTGTGCAGGGATTTGAGCCTTTTGAATATCTGCTGCATCTTTTGCTTGTTGCATTTTAGCTTCGTTTGCTTGCATTTCTTTTTGGTGGTCTTGCTGCATTTTTATTTCTTCCAACTTTTCTTTTCTTGTACGCTTTCTTGCTTTCTCACGATATTGCTCTAATAATGCTAACCCTTGTCTTGGGTCTTTTTCACGGGTAATAATTCCCCATTCGTTTAATTCTATTCCACCTTTGCCGTCTTGATTAGCCAATGCCATATCTGCTGCTTGGATAACCTTTTGTCTATCCATAGCTGTAATGTAGTTACCTACATATAACCCTAATCTATGTGCTGCCTTGTTTTTATCTGCATAGTCTTTTAGGTTTTTCAAGTTGTTGAACTGTAATTCCCCTATTATTGACCTAATCCAATCACAAGCCAAACTATCTTCAAAAGCTATTGCATCTTGGGTTGTGTTTAGTATCCTAGTACATATACGTTCTTTTACATACTGTATTATCCTAAATATATACCCTGTGCTTTTTTCGCTTTGGGTTGTTTCCATTTCGGAAGCCTTAAAGCCTTTTCTTGCATTTTGTACTTGTCCTAATCTTACATCATTAAGCCCTACCATTTGGGCAATGTTTTCAATGGCTGTTTTTTCTATTGATTCTATCCACATTGATTGTAGGTCACGGGGTTGCTGTACTTCTATTCTATGATAGTCTTGGGTTTTTCTGCCATCTATTCTAGGTCTTACCCTAATCCTAACGTGTGATTGCTTTTGAACCTTTACTATATCCTCTAAGATATTCCCTACTGAAAAGATAGGGGAATCTTCATTGTCTTGTTGGTATTCCCTTTTGAATAATTGCGCCAACTCCATTACTTCATCCCAATCGTAATCTTCTTTGTTAGGCTGTACTTTTGATAGCAACCATAATATCCTATAAGCCGCTTGGTTTGCCTTGAAAATATCCGTCTTGGATATATCTACTGCGCTTGCACCTTCTTTACGGTAAACTATCATATTCCCACAAGAATATTCATCGTTTACCCCTTGTGTATCTTGATAGATTACTTTGCCGAAATTATATATCCATTGGGAGATGCTTGTAGTCGGTAAAAAGTAACTATAATAAAATTGCTCGTTAGTGATATTTTCTACTACATACCCTTCTGTAACTTCTTTGTCGTCTAAGTCATAACCATAAGGGACAATCTTGCCTACTTCTATTTCTTTCCCGTTCTTATCTTTTTTTGATAGGTATGACTTTGTGGCATCTATCGAGCAAAACTCTATATACCCCACTTGGACATTATAAGTATAGGCTTGTTCCCAAGAAAGGAATTTGCCCCCAAACTCCCCACTATAACCTTGCGCTTGTGAGAAATAGTCTTTATCGCTTTCGTAATTTGGGTGATGTTTCCCGTTGTATTCCCTATTCCCCTGTGTAAAACCAGTGTAGGTGCTGTTGTTGCTGAAATTTAAAGCCCATAGTAATTGATACCAATCCCTTTCAAAGTCGAAATCCTGACCTGCCATTGCGATAAAATCCCTTAATGGGACATTCTGTACCCACCCGTTACAAATATCCCTAGAGCCATCACGTTTATTGCCAAATATGCCATATACTTCTTCGGGGAATATCCTTTGTATCTTTTGTTCCCCTGTTGTTTGGCTAACATATTTATGTACTGTACAAGTATTTGTGCTAAGAATGTCTATAACGTTGTCCTCTAATATTTCTTTGTCGTAGTTGTTTACATTTAGTACGGCACTTATTACTTTGTTAGCGGCGATTTCTTGCTTTAATCGGATAAAGTCATTCCTATGAAAGAAGTCTATATCTTCTTTGTCATTGGGGTCTAACCCGTATAAAAGCATTTCTTTTATGTTGGTCTTAAACTTTGTATCGTCTGCTGGCAAAGGGGGTAATCCTACCCTTGAATTTAATTCAGATACTGCTTTTTGATGTTGGGTAAAAGTAGACAATCTTTTAATATCTGCTTGCTTATCCATCATTGCTGATTCATCATTTGCCCTTACTGTTATTTCGGGGGGGTCGCTTCGCAATTCTTCCAAGATGATATTGAATATACGCCCCCAAATTCCCAAAGGAACGAAATCGGTATTTTCTAAAAACTCTTTATCGCTAAAAAAAGCCTTTACATTGTCCATTGGTTGCTGTGAAAATAGTATCTGTCTATTTTCAATAGCACGTTCACGATTGACTAACTGTACCCAATCTCGTCTGAATATAGTTATTACATCGTTAAACCATTTTGCATCTTTTTTATTTGGATTAAGCTGTTTGTAACACTCCGAAGCAAATAAGTCCATAAATTATAATTATTGTGTAAAAGTACATAAATTTGCACGAATTAATTAAACTAGAAAAAATGAGCAATAAATACATCGCCATATCCCCTAATATAATAGTTAGAGTTTCAAAGGAATCCTTAGTTAAAAACCGTGAAGGTGAAGAAATATACCACCACCAATCTTTTGTATGGTACACCCGTAACCTTCAATGTGGTGAGATAGTATCTATTTCTGATATTGCTAAAAAACAACTGCCACTTGCTGAAATAGGGGATTTACTTATTTACCATCATTTTATAGAATCATCTGCTTCATTAAGTGAAACTAAAAGCCACTACTTAGTAGATGAAACAGAAACAGATTTTTATTTCAATGTATTGGCTAAAGAAGTTGCAGGGGAATTTATCCAAACCTACGGCATCTTAAAAGACAATGAAATAATCCCACACCCCTTCTATACTTTTTTACACCAAGAAGAAATATGCTTGAATGAAGATAGTTTGGCTGCTTATCGTTTAAGTCGTGACGAAAAGATAAGGAAGCTAAACCAAGCAAAACAAGATAACCTCTACAAGATGCACAACTCCCCTGCTAATTGGGATTTGCGTACAGAAATAAGGCGTAAAGAAAAAGAAAGCCTTGAAACTACCAAAGAACTAAGTAAAAGAAAAACCATTGCTTTTAAAGTAGCTTACGTTACAAATGAAAAGCTATATAAAAAAGAAGATATTATTTCTATCCCTAGCTATGCTTCTAACACAATAGTTTCCGTTAATGGGAATGATTACCGTGTGGTGGAATCAAAATATATATCATCTGTTATTCCCGAAGTTGCCCCTTCTCTAATATAGGGTCACGCTTTGAATCAAACATCGTTACTTCGCTACCAAAGTACTCCATATAATTATTGGCAGTACTGCTGTCTGTTATTAACCTTATTTGTATCCATTGCCCGTATAATGGGTTACCCTCTTGAACGATATTGCCAAGTACTGTTGGGGTTGTGTTGGAATCAGTAGGGGTATTCATATCCCGTAAGAATCCTGCCGAACTAAAGAATTGACCCCATTGAAAGTTGTTTAATAACAAATAAGACTTTTGACCCGTTTGTGTTATTATCCTATCTGCAAATAAAAGATTTTGCTTACAGTAATTTGATAGTGCTTGGAAGAACACTTGTGACAATGCTTGTGTGGCACAAACTATTTCAATAATACTTTCGCATTGTACCCCATAAAACACATTGAATGAGTTATTCGTATTTATGTTATGGTGGGAATATATTGCACCGTTGTTAAATGTGAACAACTGCTTATTCAATAAGTCACCATCAATACTTGCATACATTTCGGGCGTAAAAGATACATCCCCCGTAACATTGGTAGTATTAATATCAAATGTTGTTGTATTGTTGTCTAGTGGGGTATAATTCCTGCTTTGGTTTATGTAACTGATATTATTTAAAGAGAAGTCGGTCAATAGATATTTGTTTTCAAGCGGGTCTATTCCCCCTACAAAAAACTTAGTGCCATCTGCTGCAATAGCCTTTAATTTAGCCCTAAAAGAACTATCTATTTTGCCTTTTATCACATTAGGCAGTATCTCATTTTCATCACTAATCATTGATTTGAAAGAAGAAAAATTAAACTGCAAAACATCACATTGCTGCCTATCAACAAACATAGTCAATTTACCTAAAGTCTGTATGCTACACTTGTCTATTAGTTGGCATCCGTAAACATCCCCTATTTCTCTTTCAGGGTTTCCCCACACATTACTTGCGGAAGCAACACTTACCGTTCCTGTTGAATCTACTCTTAACAGGTTGTCGTTGTACCCTACTTTAAAGTTGCTGAATTGTGTCAAGAACCAAACAACCCCCGTATCAAATACAGCCCCCGAAATACCCAATGTATTTTTTACATCAAAATCTTGTATCAATGTATCTGAAAAATATTGCAAATAATTCAAAGCACCGTTGATAGATAAAGTGCCTGTTAGGGCTACTGAATTTATTTTATGTATTACTTGCTCGTAGAGATTGCTTGTAAATGGTCGCCCTTGATTATAAATATTAAGCCCCCAAGTATTGCTAGGGGATTTGCTTTCAAATCTTACCCCAAAATTTTTTAAAGAAATTATTGAATTGCTACTGTCAAAAGTTTGAACTTGGGATGCAACTATCGTCCCCGTTGTGGTGGTATTTGTTATAGTAGTAACAAGTGGGGTTGTAGTAAGTAATGTAGGGACGGGGATTTGTCGGCTTAAAAAATATGTGTCATAATGATTTAGTAAAATGTTTGTCGTTTGTGCTTGACCGTTCTTTATTTCTATCCTACTATTTGGTATTTCATAATACGAAATTTGTTCTGCATTGTTTATTGCATTAGGTCTAGTAATCCTTATAATAGCATTTGCTAACAACCCTTTTAATTCGCTATTGTAGTCTATCAAAAAATATTGCCCCGTTGTATCATATTTTACTACTGCTGAAATATTCTTACTAAAAAATGAATTATCCCCATTTAATATAAATGATACCTTGTCCCCTACTGTTGGGGTTGATTGCCCTTGTGGTATAAATTGCCAATTACAAGTTGTATTGTAATTATTATTGGCATTGAATTTATTTAAACTAGCATACCATATCCTAATTTGAGAAGGGGAATAAATGTTTACAGCACCCGTATTATCAACAAAATCAACTTTATCTACTATCCAAGTGACATAATCAGATAATGACAATTCTTTACTAACAGCTACCGTACACTCCGTTATATCCAAAGGGAATGTAGGATTATTTGTTATCTGTAAATTAGTTTGATATGCGTTTATCGCTTGTGATTGTGGAATAGAAGGGACTTGCAAAACGCCAATGGGTTGAGCATACCCCGCCCGTAACCCATCTTTAGGGATTAACGCATACGCATATTTTCCCCCCGTAAGCAATGATTTGAAGGATTTGTATTCCAAGTAAACAGTACCTATATCATAAACCCTTTCGGTACAACCGCCCGTACAAGCATTTATAGTAATAGGTATGGTTGGTATAGTCGTTCCATTTATCCCCGTAAAAGCACAAGAACCACCGCTTATAATTAATTCATCTATTCTTACTCCACCATTTTGAGCATCATCGTGGCACACTAATGAGAATGTCCCATCATCATTACTTGTAGTGTGTCCACCTCTAGTTAATACTATTGGTACATTTGGTATTCCTTCGCCATTGCTATTGTTCAATATAATCTTACCTTGTATTATAGCCCTATTGCATGGTAAATCAAACATTTGCTCGTAAGCCTTATCCTTTGTATTGATAGTAATGTCTGATGTTGTCATTCCGTGCCCTTGTAGAGATGAACTTACGGCAACTTGAACGCAATTATAATAAAAATTAAACCCACAAGAAACAGACCCTGCCTGTTGCGACCTAAACCAATAAAACCCATTATGGTCTGTAATAACCGATGTCGCCCCGTGACCGTTTGTTAGCCTTATTAACTCCATAGGGCTTTGGGGGAATCCGTTTTGCGATGTTTCATAAACATACCCACTAATAACCCTTAATAAATCACTATTTGCCGCAAAGTCGGCAATAACCATCATTTTAGTATCATTAAATGTAGTATAATCCCCGTTACTTACATCTATAACTAATTCTTTAGTCAATATGCCACTACCATAATCATTCTGTGGGGCTGTCAAAAAAGGGTATTGACCTATATTTAAATAATTATTATTTATTTGATACACCCCCCTTACGGTTGTGCTTGTGGATTGGAAATCAGTCCCACTTGTCGGGTCGTATAAGTGCGACGCAAGCCTAAAAACTTTAACCCCTGCTGATACCCCCGTAAATGTAAACCGTTGGAATACTATATTCTGATTGGCAAAAGTTTCGTCTAAAGAATAACTGCCACCATTCCAATAAACTTGTTCACTTATAGCTACGCTGCCATCATTCAAGTACCCTATAAACCCACTTTGATAGATATTGGTAAAATACTGCTTATATGCTAGTGCTTCATTGGGGTCGCCCCATACATAACCTCGTGTGCCGTTTTTAAAAACCCCGTTTACATTGCCCGTAACTTCATTTATTATTGCTACCAATATGGTTATAGTCCTAGTTGCTGTAACAGTAACGGGGGTTTCGGATAATGTAAGTTTACAATTATTGAGTATATTGCTGCTTAAAGGTGAAAAGCCTTGTTTAAAGTTTGCTAAAGCCAATTTTTGATTTAATTCAAATAATACTTGTGGCGACTTAGGTATAGGGTTTTCTGTCCTATTTGTTTCGTCTTGGGAAACGGGGGTTTGTTCGCCGTTATTACAAAAAGTATATGTTATTTGATTAGTAGAAGCATTGTATGTTACATTTGAATTTCTGCTTCTAGTCCACCAACTACCAACTGTACTCCCTTGATAAAGAAATAGTGTAGTGTCTTTATACCATTGGTCGCTATTCCCTATCCTATACTCTACATCTATTGAATTGTTAAATGGATTACCCGCATCAAAGGTCAATGATAGGCAACGGGGGGATGTACTGCTTGATACCATGCAATCATTTACCCCACTAAAATATAAATCACTTATAATGCCGTGTTCGGACGGTACGCCAAATACGTTTGTGTTCCTTATCCTAAATTGAAATCCTTGATACAATACATTATTGGGTATGCCTACATCTGCACTCGTAACGGGTATTTCTGCTATTTGTATTTCTTTGTCAGGGGTTTCAAATCCCATCCTAATCAAAGAGCAAGGGTCATAATTCCCATTAAAATAAGGATAGATTGTACTATTAAAACCTTGTGAGCCTATTGCATCATCTACCCTTAGATACCCTGCATCATTAAAGCCATCAGCCCAATACAAATCTCTTTTTATAACGGTTATTCCCGTGTCGGGGTCTGTTAATTTAATGGGTAATAAAACTATTGAAGCAATGAAGTATTGTGGTTGTAGTTGAAAATTTAAACAAGCATTTTGATAAACTAAATCAGCCGTTCTATTGCTTGCACTTACTCTATAAATTGAATGATTGCCGTTACTGTTGTATATAAAACAATAAACTTCATTTGTAACTGCAAATCCTTTAGCACCTATGCAATAATTATCTCCACTTGGCAAAGCGAAAGGCACATACAATTCGTTGCTTTGCAACTTCTTTAATGATGCTGCATTGTTTCCCTCTTTTATATCGCCGTACTCATTAGTAGCACTTTCGTATGAAGTAACATTTTTTAGATAACGAGCCGTATAAGCATCAAAGTAAGCGGCACTAAGGTCTGCGTTTACTTTTAAGGGGATAAGTTTATTTGTATGTTGCATACGGCAAAATTAATGATTTATGCGGCTTTATTGGGTTTTGAATATTTACCATTTAAAGCACATAAGAAATTACCGAAAAACTGACTATCTTCCACATAGTTTTGTCGCCCCAAAATGGTAGCCATATAAATATCGTGCGCCAATACTAAATACCCAAACATCATTACCAAATCCGAAGGTTTTGTCATTTCGGGGTCAAAATCCAAGAACTGTCTAAGTAATGGAATAAAGTGTATTGTTTCTACATAATTAGGTTCATCTTTACCTACATAAAGGTAGTCTTTAGCACTTCTTATTATTGTTTCTAATAGTACGTTTTGGTGGGCGTTTCTTGTCCTTACTATAAAGTTAAAATCAGCCCCTAATTGCATCCACGGTTCGTATGTTATAAGGGTAAATGTAGGGGCTTTCATATCCTTAAATATCATATAGTAACCTAACCCCTCTTGCAACATCATATTTGCATAAGTGGGTTCGTTTGCTTCTACTATACTAATCTTAGAAAAGAATATTGTTTCCTTTACTAATTGTTCGTAAGATTCACGGGGGTTGTCGGGACGTGCAAAGTAAACTGAAATCAAACGCTTAGATGCTATCTTTCTTTCACGACTATCCCTAATTGGGTCGTAAATACTCATAGTCCCATAAGCACATTTAGAACCTTCGTTTATTGCTTCTGCCCATTTAACGGTATCTGCACCGCCTACGTTGTTAAATCTTTTTGGGGGCAATAAAGAACCGTTTGTATCGTACCCCCTTAATAAACTTTCGTTGAAAGTGCCTCTATAAAATTCTTCCTTATCTATCCAAAATTCGGGTTCAAACCCATTTTGTACATCTTCTTCTGAAAGGGGAATACATCTTACTTTAGTAAACTTACCTTTGGGGCGTTTGTCTTTTTTACCCATTTCCCAAGCGGCATTATCCCATATCAAACGTGCAGGTATCATCCCGTGTACCCCGTTTGCATTATCTTCTAATTCACTATCTATTTGGGCTATTATTGGTAGGGGATTGAATGTAGAACTTTCTCCACCTATTTCCCAAGCCTCTTTTTCAGTACGGGCTAACTGCCTTTTTACTGAAAGGTATCTTTTAGGGTCGGTCTTAACTTTTTCTAAGGCTTCCTCGATACTGTCATTCGCCGCCACTTCGTCACATTCCCCGTACTTATCAATCAAACTAAGGAATGAATAAAGAGAAGAAACGTGGTAGCATATCAATTCACTAAGGGTTCTTTTACTGCCTCTTTTTGTGTGTAATTTACTGCCAAAGAAAATATCCCTTGCTTCTGTAACCCCCACGTCATTTTGTTCTGAAACGTATCCAAATAACCACATTTTGCCTTCGATGTCATTTTGCATCTTAACGGTGGCATTGTTTGTTTCAAATATTTCTTTTGGGTGTTGGTTACTTTTGGCAAGGGTTTTATTAAACTCATCTAAAACAACGTCTGTCATTTTAGGGCTATCAAATCCTTTCGGGTCGGTTGGGGCTACGAATATTCTTGAATTAAGTGCCTTTTCTTGCATCATTGTGTTTAATGCCGACTTATGTGAAGAAGTACCACTAAATGATTTTGCCCCAAATATTGTATGACCTTCACTTCTTGCATCTGTTTTAGTAGAGGGTTTGAATATGTTTGGCAATCCATCAAAAGCATGATAAAAGTACATCATGTTACTTGTTATGGCAACATCTTTACTCATACTCATTACACCTACTTGTTGCCCTTTGTAAAGGGTTGTTTTGTTTAGTAGGTAACAAGAAAAAAGGAAAGTAACCCCTGTTTTTTTAGCCTTAGAAATGAAAGCACCAAGTATATTTTCATCCTTATTAACCAAGTCTATCAAATAGAAAATATCTTGTTGGTATTTATAGAAATAACCATATTCTGCATAAACCCTAAGAAAATAATCTTTTGGCACACTATCCCCAAATGTGGACACATACTTTTCATACCTAGCACTTTTACCATAACAACGGCAATGCTGCATAGTGAAGTAATGATGCCCCGTAATGTACTCTATTTCATTTTTGTTACGGAAGAAAACCCCGTGTTCACGCCTATATAATTCTTTCGATACTGTTTCTATGAATAGTTGGCTATCTGCTGAATTAAAAGACTTATAAAGCCCACTTTCATCTTGTAGTGTAGCATCTGCATCTAGTTCTGTATAGTTAGGAACGAAATTATAAAAAACACTAGGTAACTCTAATCTTCTCCAATAGGCGTTTTCGGGCTTTTCATTGTACCATAGTATTTCATCCGTGTTTTTAGGCAATGGGGGTTTGGTATAATCGTGTTCCCCTATTCTACGCTGAATATTATATGTAACCCCCTTTTTTAACATTATCTCTTACTATTTATAAAGTCCTCTATCGAAGCCGTGTTTTTTTGCATTGACATTTCGTTTGCAGCCCCAACACTTACTTTTAGTTTTGCGTGGTTTTGAATAAAAGACGACTTAGCTTCATTCATCATATTCATTAATTCCCTTGCGTTTTCTGCTGCTGCCATTTTGCCATCTACTATTGATTTTATCTTAGCATAAGCATCCAAATCGGTAGTGCCATCATCATTTTTAATCTTAGGTTCGGGCAAAGACATTATTGAAAGGAATTGTGACCTTAACCCCCTGTATGCAACATATTGGGCAAAGTTATCATCATTCTGTAACTTAATCCACCTATCAATACTTAGCCTTAAATTATCATTTCTTAGCTTTGCAACTTCATCATAATATACTTCGGGCAATCCTACTTTTGTAAATATCCTCCTAGCTAAGTTATCCCAAGAAATCCCCCCTGTATTAAGCATTTCACTTTCCAAAGAAAACCCGTATAAGATAAACTTAACTACCCCTACAAAAACTTCTGCAACGGGGAAATCTTCTGATAACGGTTTAAATATTTCCCACAAATACCTATTTCTAAGAAATTGCTCGAAGTAATCATACCCCTCATTGTAAGATATAATTTCACTATAATTGTTTATCATATAAACTTAATACCGTTTTTAGTCAAATTGTCAATTACCGATTGCGCTTCGTCTAGTGCTTCGTACTTTATTTTAATATCAAAACCTACAACCGATTTAGCTATTTCGGTAGCCTTTTCTTTTGCTTCTTTCAATGTTTTACCTGTTGCTACTACTGCCCCAATCTCAATCATCCCTTCACCGTTTGGCGTAAACCAATGTGTACCTTCATCATCCACGACAAGGTTTTTTATCTTTATAAATTTAGCATACTTTTTAGGGAATTGAACTGCAACGGGAAGTTTTTTTGCTGATTCTGATTTTATAATAAGTTGAACACCCCACTTTTCAGATGCCTCTACTGTTGGAATTTCCCCACCACCAATCATCCAAATTATTTCAGAATAGTTATCGTACATTTCTAATGTCAAAGCAGTATTAGGTTCGGGGAAACGCATTGTCGGGTCAATAAAATAACCAACCCCTTTTTTATCTACTCTTATTTCAGTACTAAAAGCCCCACAATACCCATAAGATTCTAAAACGGGTGCAAATTTCTTATTTACTTCTGTAACTTGTTTTGGCAAATCTTTTAAACTCATAATCCTACCTACATAAGCAGCATCTTTAACCTCTACCCCCGTACAAGTATTATCCACAAACTTGCCATTTACCACATACGGGTCACAACCTATTTCTCCAACAGCTTCTATTGCATCTTCGATTATATAAACTTCTTCGGTATCGAATATGCCTAAATTGTGCTTTAAATCGTTTATTTCTATTTTAGAAGTAACTGAATTTTTGTGTTCCCAAGTTTCCATGTCTCCACGCAAACTAGATTTTATATACTTATGTTCTACTTTAGATAACTTTTCCTCTAACTCATTAACCCCCTTAGCCGTATCATATCCATTTACGGGTAATTCTAGCTGTTTTAATAGTTGCTTGAACCCAAGTCTATCTGTTTCTAATAAACCTGCCTTAGCCGAACCGAAAACACGTTTACCTTGTGCTTTTAGGAAGTTTTGCAATCCCCCTTCGTGAATATGAGTGAATACCCATAAATCAACTTCTTCATAGTAATCCCAAATATCATAGATACGTTCTATACCTTCAACTCCCCTACCTATATCATAGGGATTGTGTTCCACCCACCCGTTTATTACAGTTGGCATAAAATAAAGAACCCTGCCAAAGTCACGACTTAACCTTTGGGCTACTTCTATAAAATTGCCAAAATCGTACACCAAAACTGTCTTATCCTTTAGGTTTGTCATTATTGCTTTATTTATGTTCGTTATTCATATAATCATTCCAAGAAACTTTTGCTAATGCGCACATTTGCATTTCTACCGAAGTGGCGAATGTATGTTCTGCTAGGTAAGGTGCTTCGCTACAAAAACCCGCTTCTGCATCTTTTTCTACTAAGCCTTGTTCTCGTCTTTTTTCAAAATATAAATCGAAGTCTAATATTTCACTTTCCGATAGTCCACGTCTTTTCGTTAACGCTTCTTCTATTAACTCGTGTATTGCTATTAATTTATTGTAAAATTCATCTCCTTGTTCTGATACTAATATAAACGTTTCGTCTCCCATAGATTTATAATTTCCCACCGTATTGTATTCTTGAAATTCATGTGGTATTACTTTGATTAAAATAAACAAACCTTCCTTTTTTTCGCTTTGTTTTTTTATACTTTTCAATACTCCTTTACTTCCAAAGCTATCTGTTTTTACATGACAACTTCTACATAAGGCAACTCCATTCCATACTTCAAATGCAGGAGTTACCGATTCCGACAACGATATTATATGATGTGCGTCCAACTTCCCACCGCATCCACATAAAACACATTTATGCCCACTCTTTTCCATTACTAAATTTCTCCACTTTTTAAAGTTTGAGCTGTTCTGAACCCTAAAGTTATTACTTTTTTTTGTAGCCCAATCTCTAAAATTGCCATTTTTTTCGCCAGATACATCTTTTGGTAAGTTTTTTATACTTCTTTCTCTAAATATATCAGGGTCTTTTTCTCTTGCTTTCTTAACCGCTTCTAGCATTGGCTCATAATGTTCTTTAACTCTTTTGTAACCTTTAGGATAAATCCTATTCTTTGAAGCCTCTTGTATTGCAATAATTCTCTTCGCCTCCCATTCTTCTGAATGTGGATTAAGCCTACCTTTTTGTCCGTTACCCATGCAAGTCCTAGAGCAATACTTTGAAGATTCGTATCGTTCTTTTAGTTTGACTTCATAGTCTTTATTGCAAACTGTACATTGTTTTATTATGCTCATTTTGTATTACTTTTCGTGTGGTATTTCCTTTATATGTATCTCTAATGACATTCGCTTGTTTTAAACAGTTCATTATTAACTCGTTCAACTTCCTTGTAAATATCTTTCCTTAGTTTTGCATCGTACATCTTACAAATACGGGAATGTGGTAAATGCCTCTTTACTTCTTTTACATTATCTTCATCACTTAGTAATTCAACCCAATGATAACCGAATTTATTAAAAGAAGTCCCGCCCAATCCAACCATTTTTCTAGTGGTAAAGTATCCATATATTTTCCCATCAAAAGGAACTATATCAATATTGTAACTAGCCTTAAATTGTTTTATAACTTCTATTTTTAATGACATTTTATTTCTTTTTACCTTTTGCTTTTCTTTGAACACTATAAGCTATTGCTACTGCTTGCTTTTGGGGTTTCCCTGCTTTAACTTCCTTCCTTACATTTTCAGAAAATGCTTTCTTACTTGATGATTTCTTTAATGGCATAATTGTTTATTTTTTATTTACTAAGAAATTTAATCCATTATTTACCATAAGCCTATCTTTCCAATCTTGAATATCTCTTTGGTCGCCGTTGTAGTCATCTATACCTTTTCCTATACTTTTTGCAATCCCAACTGAAAAGAAACTTTCCATTACTCCACTACTACCTTGATATACATTTTCGGGTGTGCCTGCCAAAGATAATACATTTCTTACGGGGCTTTCTTCTATTGCCATGAAAATGTCATTTGCAAGCCCAACCGCTTCGGGGTTCTTAGTGTATTTCTCTAACCCCCTGTTTTCTTCATTAAGATTTATTCTTTCTTGATTTTCTTTTGCAGTCATGTAATTTGCTGCCATAAAGAAAGGCATCATTATATCTAAGTGACCTAAAATAGCAGTAGTATAGTTGTCGAAAACTTTACCATTTAATGATATAGCACCAAAATTCAATTCATTACCATAAGCATCTTTTTTCTTTCTTGCCCCCGGATAATAAACGCCTCCAAAAGCTAAAGCCCCCGTTGCTATCATGTGTGCAGCAATCCCCATAGTAACTAAGCCAACTTGCCCCTTATTTAATCCTTCTTTTATTTTATCTGCATAGTCAGGGTCTAATTCACTCATGTGCTTAGTAAATGCTTCACCAAACCTTTTTATATTTTCGGTAATGCTTTGTTGTGCCGAATAGTCCATATTTTTTGAAGCACGTATCGCTTCTGAACCTATCCTTTTTAAAGCTAATCCGTATCCTAATGTATATTTAAACAACCCTGAATTTTCAATATTAGCAGGTATTTTAAGAACGGGTAACAATATAGATTGTGCAACCCCACTACCAAATCTTGAAGCCTTGTAATTTAAGTCTTTAGTACCACCACGCTTCAACATTTTTTCTTCTATTGACCTATCTATATTTTTAAAAGCATCTTGAACAAATCTAACAGTAGCGTTTTTTTCTGAAAACTTACCCCCCTTGAACCCGTGTTCAAAAGCCTTTTGCATAATGATATACTTGTCACTCTCTTGCAAACGTTGACCTGCATCCATTTTCCTACTTGCCCTTTCTAATGCTTTTGCGTATTCAGTAACAAACTGCTTCATTGCTGAAATATCTTTAGTAGCTGCGTGTATCCTTCCTATTGTATCAACCCCGTATATTAATGTTTCTACTCCTTTGCCAAACTTAGTAGAATGTATAGCCATTCTATCTTCATAAGACATTCTTTTAAAGTCGCCCATAGCCTCTTCAAAAGAGTACGCCCCTTCCATTATTTGTTCACCCCTATTCTTCCAAACGTGACCAATAAATTGATACATAAAAGCTAGCCCACTATTGTATTCCGCATCATCAAAAGCCTTTTTAGCTACCTTATATTCTTTACTTTTATTTAAGTCAACTCCATTTTTTTCTAATTCAGCCTTTACTTTAAAAAAATTATCTGCTGTTGACTTTAATAATTCGTCCGTACTTTTTAAAAGTGTTTCCACTTTCATATCACGAACCTTGTTTGAGTTTTTTTCTATCTGTCTATCTAACTCTTTTATTTTAGATTCATTATCTGAAATCTCATCAATACTTTTCTCGTCATCAGATTTTTTTAATTCCTTGTTTCTATCTAATAAAACTTGCTTTTGGTCTGTTAATATCTTTTTAGTATTAGCCATTTGCTCTTTTGTTTCTTTCAAAATAGCTTCGTCAACTCTTACATTTGATAGGCTTAACCCTGCTGTTGTTTTCAACCCTTCATAGTCTGCTTTCCAAGATATTTTTTGTGCGCTTACTGCCTTTTCTAATCCTGTTAAATAACTAATCCCCCCCGTTAAAGGAGACAATCCTGATATATTAGTAGAAAGAATATCCCCCCCTATTTTAACAAAAGAACTTAACGGCAATTTGAATACAGTAGAACTTAATGAAGAAATCAAATTACCACGCCTTGCCCTTAAAAATAAATCCAACCCTTTCCCTATGTTATTCTTATTTTGATATATGAACTTTTCTTCTGCTTTGTCATATTCTGCACGAAGCATATTTCTTTCGTGTTGTAGCTTAATATACTCTCTATCTATTTTTAATTGTGTAGGACTTTTTGAATCAGCAAATCTATTGCCTGCAATATCTCTAGTCATTCTATTAATATCCCCTCTCATTTTTTGTTTTGCTGCTTCAAGTTTAGTAAACTCGTCCCTCTTACTTAAACCTTCCAATAAATCATTTTTCAAAGACTTTAATTCTTTTGAAATCGGGTCTGTTGGGTTAGCTAAATTTATTTGTGTTTGAATACTTCTAGCTGCCTTGTCTATTTTTTCACCTAACTCCTCTACATTATTTACGTCTTTTATTTTAAGCCCTTTTAATAGTCTGATTTGCTCGTTTGTCAAGTTAGGATTAGACAATAATTCATCAACCTTATTGTTATGAGTATTAGCAATAGTTCTATTCTTTTGAATAACATCTTGGCTACTTCTATCTAACTTAATCCCATTCTTAATAAGGGCTTCGTCAATCTTAGCTCTATTATCTGCTTTCATTTTGGCTAATACGTTCCCTTCGTATTGAACGCTTTTTAATATCTTTTCCCAAGTCTTTAAATGGTTGTTTATATCTGATACTTGTTGGTCAACTTCTGCATTTCTCTTTTGTTGTAAAAGCATTGCTTTTTTATCTTTTAGCATCTTTACAACAGAACCGCTAATTTCATCTTTTTTACTCTTGTCCTTCAATATTTCCTCCCCTTTTGCAATCATATCATTCTCTAATTGCAAATTAGCGGTCTGCCTTAAATCATCTTTTTGTTGCTTTAATTCTTTGTTAGCTTGTTCTTTTGTTTTTTGTTCAAAATCCCCTTTACGAAGAAAAGCATCTAATAGCTGTCTTTCGCTTACATCTGGTAATACTTTTTTTAAGTCAGACAAAGCACTTTCTAAAATTTCTGAACTATTTAAGCCTTTCCCTAAATAAGAATCCATAAGATTTTGAACTAATCCATCTTCAACTATTTTAGGGGATAATGTAGTAACCCCTTGTTCTTTGGCTACACTTGATATGTCTTCTAATTTTTGATGTGTATCATATTTGTTTTCTGTTGCCCAAATTGCATTTTCGTCTTTTATCTGTTGCAATAAAGACTTTTCTTCTTCACTAAGTTTCTTCTTTTCAGTAGGGGATTTTTCTTCAACAATACGCTGCTTTACCTTTTCTAGTTTTTCTTGTAAACGTTCTACCCTTTTTTCTTTATCCCATTCTTTTTGAGCCTCATCTATTTCATCACGTTTAGCTTGTTCCTCTGCACTAATAACTTGCTTTTCTTTTTGGGTTTCTGCTTTTTCACGCCTGTTTTTAATATCATCCAACTTACTTTCAAGCTCTTGCATTTTCTTTTCGTGCGCCCAATCTTTCTTTTCTTTTTCAATTTCTTTAGCCAATTCAGCTTCCCTTTCAGTAAGATATTTATTTTCAGAAGGTTCTGTTTTTGGGTTTTCAATCCTATCCTGTACCCTTTTTAATTCAGTTTCGGCATTTTTAATCCTATTTTCAGCCGACTTTTCTAAAGCCCATTGTTTCCTTTCTAAATCAATAGCATCCTTTAGCTTTTGTTCTTCTGCACTAACTACTTTATCTCCTGCTTCTTTTTTTTCTTTTGGGGTTCTATTTTGCAAACGGGTCAATTCATCTTGTAGCCCTTGCATTTTCTTTTCGTGCGCCCAATCTTTCTTTTCTTTTTCAATTTCTTTAGCCAATTCAGCTTCCCTTTCAGTAAGATATTTCTTTTCAGAAGGTTCTGTTTTTGGGTTTTCAATCCTATCCTGTACCCTTTTTAATTCAGTTTCGGCATTTTTAATCCTATTTTCAGCCGACTTTTCTAAAGCCCATTGTTTCCTTTCTAAATCAATAGCATCCTTTAGCTTTTGTTCTTCTGCACTAACTACTTTATCTCCTGCTTCTTTTTTCTCTTTTGGGGTTCTGTTTTGCAAACGGGTTAATTCATCTTGTAGCCCTTGCATTTTCTTTTCGTGCGCATCTCTTTCGGAAATATCTTTTTTTACTTGCTCTATCCTACTTTTTAAATCTTCTATTTCGGGCGTGTCTTTTTTTGTTTCACCTTTCTCTTTTACCTCTTTTTTGCCTGTATCTACTAATTTAGCTAACTTTTCTTTTAAGTCATTATAAACCCTTATTTGCCTGTTACGTTCTGTTTCAAGTGCCTTATACTCTTTTGCATTTCGCCTGTTAGCATCAATTTGTTCTTTAGTTTTAGCATCAACACCCCCTATTAATGACTTTTCTACATCTTCTTTCTTCAATGAAGAAAATTCTTTATCTTCTAAAACCTTAGATATAGCTGCACCTATTTCACTACCTGCTTCTACTAATTTTGCAACAGATTCTACTAATAGATTCCAAGTTGGTCTGCCTAATCCTAATGTTATATCTGCACTTAAAGTATTATTATTATCTATCTTTAATGAACGAATTTTGTTTGCCCAATCTTTCCCTGTTTTCTTTAATATTTCAGATTGAGGGGTTTTGCCTTTTTTCTTTTCGGCTGCGGCTTGTTCACGACCTCTTTTTTCTGCTTCGGCAATAGCCTTGTCAAAATCTTCTTTTGTAATCCTATCAACTTCTTTTTGAGTAGATTCTTCGGCTGCCTTTGTTTTGTTCTTTAATTTTTCTAATTCATCATAGGCTTCTTTTAGCATTTTAGCCTTTTCTATATCTTCCTTATCCCCTTCTTTTAATTCGCCGATACGCTTATCTAATGCTTCTTTATTATCGGGGATTTCTTCGTCAATAGCTTTGGATAAAACATTTCTCCTATACAATATTTCACCATCGCTACCCAACTTGAATAGTGATTGTAAAAACTGAAAGTTACGTCCCAACTCATTTTGTGCTACCCTTAAAACTTCGTCAACCCTTTGCATCTCTACTGCAATTTTACCTTGTTCTTCTAGGTCGGTAGTATTATTAAGCATATCTGCCAAATAAGCCTGTCTAACACCCATAGCCCCTAATAATTCAGTGGGAATACCAACACCTCTATTAATTTCGGGTCTGCCTTGACTATCTAATATTGGGTCGCCTTTAGATGTCTTTTTGAATAATATATCATGCCATTTGTCAGTATAATCTTTTGCTGCATCAATAATAGTCTTACTGCCATTAGAAGCCATATCAGAAAGCATATCAATAGCCTTTTGTATGGTTTCTTTATTTGTAACACTATCTAAAGTTCCCATTACTTTTAATACGGTGTCCCCTAACATAGCTTTTTGTATCCCTATCCAAACTTGTCTATTTTCTTCGGGGGTATTTTCTTTACTTGTAGGAGGATTAGTAGGAGGTACACCACCTTCACTAGATGATGTACCGTCCCCACCAATTACATTGCCTTTTTTATCGCTTTCTTGGCGACCTTCTTTTCTACCGCCTTTTTGGCGACCTTCTTTACCTCTTTCTTTGCTGATGCTTTCATCTGTTGTTGTTTTTGTTTTTCTACCAATATCGGTAGCTTCTTTAAGTGGGATAGTTTGTGTTTCAAAATTACCTTCACCAATATCTTTTCTTAATGTGATTAGCCCTTTTTCTTCATTTACGCCTAATACTTCACGACCATCTGCCAATATATCACCTTCTTTTAAAGGTTCGTTGTCAATAGGGGATTGTTCTGTTTTAGTAACAGGTTCTAATGTAGGGACTAATAATTGAATGGGAGGAATATCCTTTGATTGATTAAACCCATAATTAGGGTCATTTTCAGCTTGCTCTCTAGTTAATAAATCCCCGTCTGCTGTTTTAAATTGTCCGTGTTCAGTTCTCCACGCTTCTCCTTCTTCTGTATCTGGACTAGGTATATCTTTCCCGTCTGCAATAGCAGCTTCCATTGCTTCCCCGTGATTAGCACCGTAATATTCTTTTCCATCAACTACTATCGTAGGTGTAACCTTATGTTCTGATTGTCTTATTAACTCTGCTTTTTTATCTTCAATCATTTTAGAAATACCTTCGGTATCTCCATCTTTTTCTAGTTGTGCATATTTATTTTTTTCTTCGTCACTAAAGTACTTGAAAGCAAAATCATCATTCCTTTTGGGGAACTTTAAATCTTCGGTTTGCGTACCTTCGGTATCTTCACTTTTGGCTTGTGTAGTTTCGGTTGTTTGGGGTTCGGCACTTTTGCTTTTCTCATCTTCTGTTTGATTAATGAATGATTGTTGTTTGTCGTAAAGTTCTTTTTTCTTAGAAAGGGATTCGTATTCTTTTTGGGACTTGGCAGGCAAAGTTTCCCCCTCTTTAATCCTTTTTTCGTATCCTTTTAATATTTCTTGTTCTGTTTCTGTTATGCGTGGGGCATCAACTAATTCTGTTGCTTTATCTAAAATGTGTTGGTGGGCTTCTTCTGCATTTACTTCTTTACCATCAATAATAAAAGTTTTGTCTGTGTTTTGCCCTATTTCGTTTATGCTGCCTAATTTAACTTCACCCCCATTACTTTCGTCTGTTTTAGGCACAACCATCTTAATATCTAATCCCTTAACAAAGGCATCACTAATAGGCATTGCTTCTTTATCTTCCAAAAGTCCTAACGCTTCTTTTCTTAATCTTTCTTGTTCTTCAATAGCCTTTTCTTTTAAGTCAGGGTTATTATCAGCCATATCCTTAAAGTACCTTTGTCTAAATTGATTAGCCAATAGTTTTTGTTGGGATTGGGTCTTTAAGTCGTTAAAGTCTTTCCCTTCTCCCCTTGCAAATTCAATAGCATCGTTTAATGAATTTACAGATGTATTTATTGTTTTAATAAATTCATTTCTCCTAGCATCTGTTATTGTGCCATTTTCAAAAAGCTGCTGCGCTCTCCATTTGCTTTCTTCGGGGTTTTGGGAAAGGTGCATTAGTGTTTCCGTGTGGCTAGGTGCGTATTCTTTGCCATTTGTTGCAAAGTTTAACATATTAGGCAACGCTGAAAATACAGCCCCCATCAAAGCCCCACTTTTAAAAATGTCTACTTGCTTCTTAAATTCTTCATCATTAGTGCTTTCTTCGGGTTGTTTACCTGTCAAATATTGGTCTATCTTGCCTTTTATATACTCATTGACATTGCCGATACCGCCCATTTTAAGAGATTCTTTAACAGTAGAAGAAACTAGCTTTTCTATCTTAGGGGCATACATATCTGCGAATTTTGCCGCAAATTCTTCTTTACCTATCTTGCTAAAATCATTCTCTGTTATAAACTTATCAATATCTGCATTTATACTTTTTTCAATAGTCCCCCCAATTAATTTAGAAGGACTTATCCCCATTAAAGAAAATGCTGTCCCCTCTGCGAATGTTTTTAATGCTGCTGCTGCGTGTGCTTGATTATGCCCTTCGGGGGTGTCGGGGAATTTATCTATACTTTCATCATAATTTTTACCATAAGAAGTAGCAAAAATACCCGCTTGTGTCCCTATTGCGTGTTGTAAACCTTCGGCAATTCCACCCTTCGCAAATTTAAAGGCATTTCTTGTCGTTTCCCTTGCAGTACCACCTTCTATTCCTGCTGCCCCCTCTACAAATTCACCTGCTAATCCCGTTGCACCTTTTAGTGTACCTACAACCCCTTTGCCTATTGTCTTACTTGCAGCACTTTCTATACCCCCAAATGCAATAAGTGTAGGGGCTTGTTCACCTACTAGATTAACAATATTGTCCCAAGTATTAGATAGATTATTTTGCTTCTTAACTAATGTATTACCTTCTTTGTCTACCACTATCCTACCTTCGTCAGAACCTTTTTGATAAGAGGTCTTTTGTGGGGAATAAGATGTAGCCAATTTTTCTGCCGCTATATCTTCTGGTTTCATTGTTAAAATGTCACCAACTCCCCATAAATTAACAACATCATCCAATCCCCTTGAAAAAGCACCGCCCAATCCCCCTTGTACTATTGGTTGCCCATAACTACTAGGAGTAGAACCGCCCATCACATCTACAAATTGCTTGTCTTGTATAATACTATTAAATACTTGTTGGTATTTAGCTGCCGTTTCGGGGGATTCTTTACGAATATCCTCAAATCCTTGTTTAATTTCTTCTATTGAAGGTTTAAAGAAATTAAAATCAGCCCTACTTCTATTGGTAGAAACATTATCTGAAATCAACGAAGCTAAATTTTTCTTTGCAACTTCGGGGTATTTTAAATCTAAATTATTATAGTTAGATTTTGTATTATTTAATTCATCTGCTATCCCATTAACCTTTTTTAGATTTTCTTCTGTTTGATTATCTTCATATATCTTTTTAGCATCATCATAACGGCTTTGTAAATCATCCAATATTGTCTGATACCCTAAAGTTTCTTTTCTAAAATCGGTATGCTGTTTTGCTATTGTTGCCCAATTTGTCTTTGATTTATCTGCTTTTGCTTCTAATTCAAGTTGGTCTTTAGAAACGCCAAATCCTGCTGCATTAAGCCTATCGCCTATATTTTTGGGTGACAAGTATTTCCCTGTTGCATCTTTTGGATTACCTGCTGCATATCTAAGTAGGCTGTTATAGTTTTCTATTTTAGCCTTCTTTAGTTTTTCTATTTGTGATTTTGATTCTGATGATATTTCATTCCTAACTTCGGGAGTACCTAATCCTGCTAATCCACCACCCATACTAGCTAAACCTGCATAACTTTCTTGTGGTTTACTTAATTCATCTATTTTATTTGAAAGTTCTGTATTTATAATATCACAAGCCTTTTTTAATGTTTCGGGGTTGCCTGATTTTATCCCTTGTAAAAAAGGCTGAAAGTCTTTATCGTAAGACCCTTGTTTTTTAAAATATTCAGAAATACCGCCTAAGTTTTCTTCAACTGTCTTTATTGACTTTTGTTTGTTTTGGTCAAAACTTAGCTTAGGTTCGCTCGTAGGTAATTGTGATTGACCATCCGTAGGGGGTTGATTGCTTTGTAAATTTGAAACTTCTGACCCACTTGTATAGTTTGTAGTACCATCTTTTTTTTTAAAATAATCTTCAAGTGGGTTTTCTTCACTAACTGTTGGCTGTGATTTATCTTGACTTTTAACAATAGACTTTTTAATAGGTTTCGTTTCCGCTACCGATTCTTTTTTTCTTTCAGCCCATTCTTCTAATGGGTTAGTATCTTGTCTTATTGATGTTGCCATTTAATAATTTATTGTGTTACTGCTTCGTCTGAACTTTCTTCTGTTGTTTCTTGTTCTTCACTCATAAGTAGGGATTTGTTTTTAGCCCCCTTACTTTGATTTATCCAAGATTGTAGCTTATTGCTTCTCAAAAATTTCCCTGCCTCATCAGGGTTTAATACTATCGGTCTACCTGTTGTTTTATCTATCCCATATTTAGGGGCAATTTTACCTTCTACTGCAACATCAAAGTTGCCACCGTATTTGTATATAAAATCAAATACATCTGGGGCTTTTTTAGTTTTTTCTTGCAATTCTTTTGCTGCATCAGTAGATAACCACCTATTATACATTCCGTATATTTCTGCTTCGGGTATTTCTTTGCCTTTGAAAATTATGTTTTCGGGGACAACATTGTAATCCCCATCTGAATTTATTGGGGCTATCCCTAAATTATCAACAAACGCCTTAGACATATTTTTAACATTGACCCTTGTTACGGGGACTTGCCCTTTTTCTGTCCTATATGTTTCCATTTTACCCTTAAACAATTCATCAAATGTTTGTGCTGGATTAAATTGTTTATCAACTGCACTAGCTTTTTTGCCTAGTAATGAAGCACGTTCACGCCTTTCCCTTGCTAATGCTTCGGAAGCATCTATTTTTGCTTTACCCTCTCTACGTTTTTCTTCTAATTCTGTTGCTTTTTCATCAAATACATAACCACCTGTTTTAAAGGCTTTTTGTTTTGCTAAAACTTGAAGTGCAGCATATTCGGGTGCAGATACATTAAGATGATATTTACCGTTTGCATCTTTGGTAGCAAGTATAGGTTTAGGTTTAACACCCGCTGCCATTTGTTCTTTAGTCAATGATGGTGGAGGATTGTTTACATCGTAAATGTCGTAATCTAATTTTCTTGCCCCATCAAGTCCTTCTGTTTGTTGATTATACCTATTTATTGCACTATATAAGTCTGATATTACCCCTTCTTGTAAGTGTGGGGGTATGTTTTCAAACATTCTTACCCCATCATCAAATTGTTCGTGGTCGTTACTTTTAGGGTCTGAATATATTTGTGCTGCCTTATCTATAACAGAATTATAATCAAAGATTTTTTCGGGTTCTTTTCTGAAAACCCTTCCTGTTTTTGGGTCTGTCTTGTAATCGCTTTCTGTTGAAACTACGGGTTGTCCTACCCCTGATTGAGTTTTTGTTGAAATAGTTTTTTTGCCTTTATTATCAACGGTTACTGTTTGGGTTTGTTTGCCTTGTGGTGTTGCCGTTGGGGCTACTTCACCTGTCGGTGTAGTAGTAGTTCCTTGTGCTTTAGCTGTTATTGTAGGGCTAGTCCAAAAAGAAGCCTCGCTACCACCTAATTTATCTTCTGCATAATTAGGGTTAAAATCTAATGCTTTTTGATAAGGGTCAATATTATAACCAAACCCCTTAGACATTTGTTTATCTAAGTGTGCTTGCATTTCTGCTTTCTTTGCGGCATTGGGTTCGTTTGCTATTGCATCTTTTTGTTCGTGTATTGTACTGTATCTACTTTGTGCTTCTGTTACTATGTCCGAATATTTAGTATGTGCATTTTGATATTCTTGTAAAGCCTTAGTATCGCTAGGCGGGGCGTTTACAAATTTCTCATAAGCATCATTTACTTCTTTTTGAGCCTTTGTTATTATAGGGTTATCGCTATCTAAATGAGTGCCTACTTTTATTTGCCCTTCTTCAAATAATTTTCTTTTATAATCCCTATCCTTTATTTTTTGGTCGAAAATATTTTTATTGGCGTTTACTTGTTGTAAAGCCCACAACTCACCTGCACGATTTATATTTTCAAAATCAGACTTTTGGGGCAATACATTCCCACTCCCCCCTGCACCTAATGCAGCATTACCTTGATATGATTGTAATTCAGCTAATGAAGCCATTGTTTATTATATTATTGACCTCCAAACCCTGCCACTTGTACAGGGTCAAAATTAAAATTGTTTGGGGCATAAACGTCACCACCACCTTGACTTTTTAAATCCATAGAATCTGAAACTAATGGTCTGCTAGAGGCTACGGGTGTTGCAGGGGCTTGTGCAGGTTGTAAATACTTATTGTAAGAATCACTTATTGATTTGCCCCCAAACGCATTTGATAATGCACCACCATAAGTATCTATCCCACTCATTATTAATGCACTATTCTTTTCCCTTGCACCCGTATTTGCCGCCTTTTCGTCTTTCCAAGAATTTTCTTTATTGATAGCCCATTGCTTGTCTAATTGGTCGTTGTAATATTGGTGGGATTGTACTAAATTATTTATCTTAGCCATACGATTGCTTTCCTTTAGCATAGCCAAGTTTTTTAACCCTTCTTCTGCATTACCAAATACACTTGAAACAGTATTAGGTGTTCCGCCACCTTTTAGTATTGCTGAAAGTGATGCTGCAAAATTCTTATCAACCCCCTCTTTATATGCTTGATTAGCTTCTGCACCCATACCGTTAGATAGGTTACTTTCTGCCAATGATACGTCTTGACCTGCATAAGGGGAAATGTTATACATAGGTCTCCTTGCATCAATAGCTGCTGCTTGTTTCTTTAGCTTTTTTGCATTTATTAATCCATAAATAGCTTCCCCTGCACCAACTATTTGTTGCACTCCTGCACCTGCCGCTTTGCCTATTGCATCGTAAGGCATTGCATCGTATTGTAATATAGGTAAAAAATTACTTTTCATATCTTACCAATAGTTCTTTGTATCTTGTATCTTCCCAATAGAAGTTATACTTAATGGGTTTAAATATTGTATTATTTTCTTACATTCTTCTAAATAGTTTGGTTTAGTCGCTTGCTTCATTTTAATATCTGAAAGCCTATATTCTATTCCTGCCCAAATAGCTTCTACTGAATATTCGGGGACTTCTACTATTTTGCCGCAACCAACACCGTTTGTTTGATAATTAACCAATAGTTTGTCTGGTATTTTACCGCCTCTGCAATCTTTATGATGGGGTTTGTATCTAAGTTGTGTACCACATTGCGATAACTTAACACCACCCTTGTCATTACCATCTATATCTGAATAAACTTGATTTTCGTTTATTTGTCTATCCCAATATCTTTTATAACAACCACAATGATTGTTTAGTAATTCAATGTTTTGTGGGGTATTGTCGGGGCATCCACAAGGCTTTAATGTAAGATTACAAAGAATAGTATTAGTTTCTTTGATTGCTATTTCTAAGTCGGAAGTGTCGTTTACCAATAAGTAATCATCGTTATAATCATCCGTATAATCCCCCGTATTATCCCCATTTAGTGTATTGTATTTTTTATAAGGTAGTTGAACCCATTGTTGAATATCCCCATTAGGTAACATCCTTATCCAAGTATAGGAATAGTAATCAACACCACCATAAGTAAAAACATATTCAGAAGTCTTTACCCAATCCGTTTCAGTACTTGGCAAACCACCGCAAACACCACCACATTTAGTATTTGGTTTAGGGGTTACATTTAATCTTTGGTTGTAGAATATCGGTTCTATTTCACCGTGTTTGTTTACAACCGCCGCCCCGAAAACCCTTTGTGCATCTTTTGGGATATTCACAAACAATCCATCATTATCTTGTGAAACAGGTTGCCATACGCTTTGTTGGGACATTATTGTGTTCTTGAAAATATCTTTCCAAGTCCATTCTGCTGCCAATAAATAAGCATCATAGTACTTCTTCTTATCAACTTGTTTTATGATAAAAAGTTGGTCTACAACTTCATCGAGTGAATATGTTTGTGCTGCTGCCAATTATTTGCGTTTGTTTGGTGTGCCTACTATTGCTTTGTGTGTTTGCTGAACGTGCTTTGTAACGTCACGCATAAGGCTTTTGTCGTTCCTTATTTCGTCTGCACGTTTCAATGTGTTTACAGCATTTTCAACTTGCCATTTCTTTTCTTGTTGTGCTTGAATCGCTCTAGCACTAATTTTAGGTATTGCCATTGCTATTGTTTTAAACTTTGTTTGTTAATTTCCCCTTCGGGTATTTTATTCTTATTATTATCTATGCTTTCTTTGATAACAACCCCTTTAGCCATTTCTTTAAACATCATTACGGTCTTTGTTATTACATCTGCTACTATCCCATCAGGTACTTCCATTGTGGGGCTTGCTTTAGGAACGTAATAAACCCTAATCTTATTTAAAGAAAAATCGCCCAAACATTGAAAATATATTCCCGTGTTGTCGGTGTAGAATAAAATCTTATTCACCTTTGGCATATATTTTTTGTTCAAGCGTTTAGAGAAAGTTATCCTTTCTATTCCTGCATCGCATTTGGGGGAAAGTATCGCAATATCTTGTATCCCTACATCTTGGTTTGAATACATAAAGTGCATTACATCATCACCAAATAAAACAAACTTATCCCCTAACTTTTCATCTTTAACTTCTAAGTCGGCACTTGCTAAAATTCCATCCTCAAACCCAACTATTTCATCTTTACCCTCTTTCTTTAATTCTGCATAAACCTGCCTATACGTTTGTTCGTATATTTGAGTTACTGCATCCCCTGCATTTCTAACAAAGTCCTCTATTTCAAAGAAGTCTGTCATAGACTTATATTCTTGAAAGAACAAGTCCATTGATTGTTGGGCAATATAACGTAGTGGCTTACTCAATTAGATACGTCTTGTTTTTATTGTTATTCCCCCTACATTAATTGGCATCTGATTAGCATTAATCAATTTTGCTTTTGCTTGCTCGTATGTATTAGCATTGCCTACTGTTTGCTGTGGGGTTGTATTAAATGCGTTTTTTTGCCTATCAGGGCAATTTTTAACACTCGGAGGACACGCCATAACTAAAAATATTTAACTATTAAATTTATTAAGAACGACAAAACTACGACAAATATACACCAAAAAAACAAAATCCCGATAATAGGGTAATTTGCCCACAAAAATAGGTCTTTTATCAATAAGCAATAAAAAAAATAAATAACACTACCATATACACTAGACATACAAGTAGGACACTCTGAAATTGGGTTTCTAATCCATTCGGGGAAACGATAAATAGGTTCTTCTAAATAGAAAAATATCTCATCATCTGTAACCTCTATTTTGCACCCTATTTGTTGTTCTATTTCGGGGATTTTATTAATATCCCAAATGGGTTTTATTGCTTCTACTAATGCTTTCTCTGCATCCCCCTCGTAATAAACTTTTTCAATCCCTATTTGTTTTTGCCAATAAGCAGACCACCCACTTACTATAAAACCTATACGCTTTACTTTCCCGTTTGGTTGTACTTCTAAACTATGTCTAGTCAAATAATGCCATTGATAAACTAAAAAGCTACCCAAAACTAAAAGTATCGAGTAGCTTAATATAAATTCTAAAAAAGTCATTTATCTTCCTAATTGATTACTATAAATTAATTGCTCATCCTCTTGTACTACTACACACTTACAAGTAAGTAAAGTACTAGCTACACTAGCTGCATTTTGTAATGCACACCTAAAGGCTTTTGCAGCATCAATAACCCCACCTTGTACTAAATCCTCATACTTATCTGTCTTAAAATTATAACCACCGTTTAATGGTAGTTTCTTGATAGCAGATATGTCGGCATTCTTAACCAATGAATCATTTGTTTGGAATAACTTAGACAACCCTTTTTTATCTTCAAACCCTGCATTTGCCCTCATTTGAAGGTACGGTGCTTCCAATGCTTTTGCAATGATTGATATGCCTAATTTTTCATCTTTGTTGTCGTAGGGGATTTTTTCTAATGTAGAAATACACCTAATACCCGTAACACCCCCCCCTGCTACTATGCCTTCCAATAGTGCTGCTTGTGAAGAACGTATAGAATCATCAACACGGTCTTTCTTTTCTTTAAGTTCGCTTTCGGACGTTGCCCCTACATAGATAACACCAACCTTACCTTCAAGCCTTGCAAGTCTTTGTTCTTTGGCTTTTTTATCAAAGTCGTTTGTTGAATTAGCCAAGTCTTTCCTTACAAATTCGATTCTGTCTGCAACTGCTTTCTTATCCCCACCGCCACCGAGTATAGTTGTGTTGGTTGAAGTAACAAGTATTTTATCGCAAGTACCAAAGTAATCTACTTTAGTATCAATAGCCCTTATGCTATTTACATCGCTAATCAACTTACCCCCAAGTACTGCTTGTAAATCTTCAAGGATGTCTTTTTGTGTTTCGCCATATCCATCTGCTTTAATAATACAAATAGGCAACCCCCTTTGGGTACGATTAGCCAAGAAGAACATTAATGGTTCATCTTCTATCATTGGTGTAATCAATATGATAGGGGGATTTGTTTGTGTCTTATTGGCAATATCCAACCTTACACTAAGTATCTTTTTGGCTTCTTCCAAAGTACTTATCTTTTCAGTAGAAAGAAGTATCAATGGGGTTTCATATTGAACCGAAAAAGTATCTTGGTTTGTGATATATAATTTGTTAGTCCAACCCGTATTTAATTCAAGCCCCTCTACTAACTTAATGTATGTTTCCCCGTTTTGGCTTTCATCTATTCTTGCTGCACCGTTAGCCCCTGTTTGACTAATCAACTTTGCAACGTGCTTGCCTATTTCTAAGTCATTATTTGCTGAAATAGTAGCTATTTGTAGTAGTTGTTCGCTATTGGGCTTTATTGGTAGTGCAATGTCTTTAATCCTTGCTACTACGGCATCTACTGCTTTGTTTATACCTTTGGTTATAGATACGGGGTTTGAACCATTTTTGATAAGCCTAAACCCTTCGTTTATAATAGCTTGTGCCAAAACCATTGCAGTAGTGGTATTGTCACCTGCTTCATCAACCGTATTACGGGCTACTTCTTTAATAACATTTGCTGCCCACGCCTCTCTTGGGTCACTAAGGTTTACATACTTTGAAATAGTATAGCCATCTTTTGTTAGGTCGTGGTAACTATTAGTTCCCATTGCAACGGTGTTACCTTTTACACCTAAACTTACCTTTACTGCATCACAAATTTTGTTTACCCCTGTTAGGATTGCGTTTGTTGCATCTTCCCCAAATAAAATCTCTTTTGTTTTCATAACATTGCCTATTAAATAATTTTTAAATAATTAACGAAACTCCTTAAAATCCCTATCAAAATCAAACCTATAATAAAGCGCAATATAGGCAAGGTGGTCGTTTCTTTTTTGTTCTGGTCTTTCATAATTTTTAGACCAATCTAGTCTTGACGTAAATATTGGGTTATTATCTTTGTCAATAACTGTTAAAGTAGCATAAAAATCACCTTCTTTGCTTTTCTTTATACCTGATAAATCTATAATAAAGCAGTCTGAAAAATTATCAACTAAAAAAGAATAACTTCCGTCAGAATTACCATTAATCTTATCTGATAAAAATTTTGAAATTAAAATATCTTGTTGTTCTGTTATCATAATACACAAATTACATCTCTCTCAAAACAATCTACGTAATCAACTCCATCAATAGAGAAATTACTTACTACCCTTTCATTATACTTTACTCTATCACCGACTTTTAAAGTCATATCTATTTTAAGTACAAAAGGTCTGCCATCATCTCCCGAAAAAGCATAGATGCCATCCCCCACTGAAACTACTTCCCCCGTATTGGCTTTTTTCTTTTCTAACCCAATCATATCATCGTTACTGCTTTCTACTTCATCGGGCTTTATTAATACCCTGTCATGTAACATTTTTGGTAAACTCATTAACTAAAATTTTTTGATTTGATAACGTAATTTATAAATTCTTGAACTTTTGCTATCCCTTTCCCGTTTATTGTAAATTTAGGAACGGTTGCATAAGCATATTCATTTAGGTATCCATTATTCATTAAGTACCTTATAGAGTTGGATATTTTTTGTTTTTGCCAAACCCCATAAAGCAACCCGTAAATACCTTCTTTAGTAAAAAACTTTGTCCTATTGACATATAATTTTAAAAGCAATTGTAAATCTATCTGCCTTAACCCAACAACGTCCTTTATAAACATTGTGCCAATACTAGCATTTGTTATTGTTTCTGCCACTAAGTCTGCATTCTCTATTGAATCAAGTAATTCTAACTGTTCGGGGCTATCTAACCTTTTACTCCATTCTTTAGTGACATTCCCAACTTTATTAAAGTCCAACTGCCTTAAAACGCTTTCTTGATTACTTGCGTTACCCATTATATTGTAAAGGTGGATTATTTCTTTATCTGTTGTTGCATATACATTAAGGGATATTTGTTTTTTCTTAGCTTCGTGTATTTCCCCCTTGTTGTAACTTTTTATAAAGTCGTGTATCTGAACACCGTTATACAATTCAGAAGGGAAAAAAGAAATGCTGAACCTTACCCCTATCATAGCTAAAAAAGACATCCTTTCATCCATACTAGCACGGTCACAAAAGTTTTTAGTCTTAACTTCTGATTGTACCATACGCCTATACTTAATTGGTAAGTTATCCTTAACCTCTTTTTTTAGGTTATAGATAAAATCATAAGTGATTGCGTTTAAAATTGGTAGCCTTATAGTGTCGTGTTTAGCCAAATGAGAAGTTTTTTTGTTACTTTTGCTGTCAAAGATATGACTTATGATTGAATTAGAAAAAATAAATGAAAAATCTGCCGAAAAAATGGAGGTATATAGGAAAGAACACGGGGTATCTTACACTTTTATAGCCAATAGAACCAATTACGCCCCATCTTATGTTAGAAGATGCCTACTTAAAAAGAATATACTTTCAGAAAATTTGCGTAAAAAAATAAATGAATTGTGGGGGACTGATTTCTAAGTCCCATATAATATTTTCCCTGCAAGAAAGTGGTCTAATAGCCTATCTTGACTATAATTGAAAGAATATCCCTCTAGTTGTTTACATACATAAGGTTGGCATATCCTAAACTTATGTGTATCTATAAATTCATTTAAGTAGACATCTATGTTTTTAAGTTCACCTTCGGGGGCTGCAAGTAATATATCATAAAGTGATTCTTTGATAATATAAAGGGTAGTACTATAAAATGCGTGTTGAACTACGTTGGTGGGGTAAGTTAATGTTGAATAAGAAACCCCCATATAAAAATCGAAGTCGGTTGGCATTTTCTCTAAAAAGTACGACCAAGCCCCCTTTGATGAAAACACTATATCATCTTCTGCTATTGCCACTTGCTTTAAACCTTTCTCTTTTGCATCCCTTACTATTGCTTTATGGCTTAAACAACATCCAAGCCCAATTACATCTGGTATATACTTAGCATCCCAAACTTTGTAGGCAATCCCCTGTTCTGCCATTTCCCAAATAAAAGACTTTTCACGCCTTACTGATTCTTTGTATTGGGGGCTATCTATTTGGAATTGTTCTTTTGCTAAGTGTACTATATTCAACATTATTTTTTCATCCATACCCAAGATTTTACATATTCTTTTAATTCTTTGTTGCTCATATTCCTTATTTTATATAGTTCGTTCCAATTATCATTAAAAAATGGATTTTTTTCAGAACTATCAATACTTATGAAATGGTCTAAATGATAAAGAACACCTTTAACTCTACCTACTTTATACCCAAGCCTTTCAAACCTTTCCCTTCTTTCCGTATCCTCTGGTGCATAGGAAATCATATTTTCATTTTCCCCACCACCTTCTATAAATACATCTTTTCGCCAAGCCATTGCACCACCTACACTCATTCCGTCTCCTTGTCTCATCCCTTTGAAAACTTCCCCACCTAAAATGCCAATATCTAAAAAACTTTCTATTGTCGAAAATCTATTTCTAGGAACTCTAGCAAAACGACCATCGTAAGGATAGCACATATCAGCACGTTTGCTTCTTAGTTCTTCTATGCACTTTAATACTTGTAAAGGTGGTACGACAACATCTGCATCCCAATTAAAAATAATATTCGTTTGTACCGAATAGAACATTTCATTCAGCATCTTTGTACGGTGGAAGTTTTTTATTTCAGGGAAATTGACATAATTAATCCCCTGTATATCTTTCCATTGTTCACCGCCCATTTCCCCTACTAATATATCTGCATTAAATAACCTTTGTAGCATACATATATTCAGCAATAGGTTTGAATTTCTATCGGGGTGGTCGTAAAATACAGGGATGCAAAAAGTAACATCGTGAAGGTCTATCCTATTAAGTTCCACATCATTGTGGTCGTAAATAATCCAATCATTAGGATAGTATGTACTCCAATCACTTTCTTCTAATAATTTTCCTGCAAAGTGATAGTTAGGGCGAACTATTTTTGAGTAAGACTTTTTGCCTAAATAAGCCATCCAAAAGGCAAATGTTGAATTTGAAACTATGAAATTATCCATCATAGTACCTAAGCAAAGTTGTTCTATATCGCTTAACCCTTCTGCAAAAAAAGAATTATCTAAACACTCAAAATGGGTTCTACAATAGGCTAAATCATCCGAAAAAATAACAATATTGTAATCTTTAAAGTTTGAGAAATTATAGTACAATGCACCAATATAATATTCGATGCTTAATAAATGATAATTACTATTCCCAACATAATCCCCACGCCTTATACTTATTGCTATTGTGGGCTTTGTAAATATGTGTTTAAACTTTTCTTTTAGGCTATTTTGAAATTCGTGAGTAAATGATAGCCGTTCTTTTATTTGCGATGAATGTTCTTCTAAATATTTACTTGATTGAAACCATCCTCTAAGACCGACTGTTTGTGTTTTAAAATCATCTATTAAACTTTCCCAATATTCGGGAGTATAATGAAAGTGAGGTTCTTCTATTTGCTTGACTAATAGAGGAGTGTTATCTATTTGCGGCGGCGGGGACATAAAAAACTTTGAATAATGCCAAGTGGGTATGGCATATTCAATACCATGCTTCAATCTTAAACTTTCTAAGAAACTCCATTGCCATAAAGAGTTCCCTAATCTGCCCCCACCAACTTTACCAACGTGTGTCCCTACTATCATGTTTTTTATTTTTTAGTTATTACAATTAAATTACGGTAAAAAGATATTGATTCTATTTGGTCTTTAAAAATTTCATTTGGAGTAAATCCTTCTATATATTTATAGTTCACTTCGTCTACTAACTTTCTAAAATAGTTTAAGCTAGTGTTAGCAGTATAATCAGAAATGTCTAATGTACCACCAAAACCGTCTCTTTCGTAAAAACTTGTCTCAAAATCCTCTACTACATATATACCTTGTGGTTTTAATAATGGGAATACTATTTCAAATGTTTCTATAACGTGTGAATTAACGTGACTACCATCATCTAAAAATACATTTGGATTGCCTACTTTAGTAAACATATCTACTATAAATTCACGGTCTATTTGAGACCCTTTAAATACTGTTATCCCTTCAAAATTTGGTATATTCTTTTCATTAATATCAAAAGTTATAATATCTGCTAATGGGAAATATTCACGCCACATTTTTGCGCTTTGTCCACCTCTATCAATGTACTCATACCCCCCAATCCCACATTCAATAAAAACAAAATTGTTTTGTCTTAAATTAGAGAAAAGTTTTTCATAAATACTACAATAGTCATGGTGTAAACTAGACTTATCTGTTTCATATTTTATTGCAAGTGTATCTAGTGATGTTTGTTCTGTCATTTAATTAGTTTCAATTTAGTTGGTTAGTTAATGGGGGAATATTGTTTTCTTCTTCTTTAAAAATTGCTTCTATTTCTTTAACTGCATCGCAAGGGAACATAGTTTGAAAACAAACTTGTAAAAGTATGTCGTGTATTTTTTCTTGCTTTTCGTTAAACCCGTGTTGTGACATTATTTAATAAATTTAGTCGGTTACTTCTACCCATTCATTTTCCAAATATTCTTTATGGAATAATATACCGTTACCCATTGCAATAGGCATATTTTCACATCCCTTATACGGAAAGTAAATATACTCATAATTGGGTGTTCCTTGTGTTGCAATAGTTCCTTTATCAACGCACCCTAATGGGCAAATTATATCTTTTTTTAAAGTGTATGTAGCCATTATTTAATAAATTTAGTTATTATTTATTAATTTTAAATTTCAGGATATTTTAAATTTTTAACCCACTTACCTTCTTCGTAATTTATATTTGGAGGGGGTGATTTATCCTCAAAAATAGCTTCTATTATCCTTGCAGCCTCAATAATACCTAAATAATCAAATTTTACTTTTATTAATACATTTGACACCATTGCAGCCTTGAACGATATTCCTTGTATGTTACCATTATATACCATTATTTAATAAATTTAAGCTGTAAATAATTTAATTTATGCGTGTACTCTTTTCTTAATTCAATTAATTCGTTTAAAGTAAATTTATGTACAAGATGTGATTGTTCAATTAAATGTGTTGTGATACCCTTGTGTATTGATTCTAACGCATTAGTGTAGGGGGCTTTGTCGGTATTGTGTATTTCATTGCAACGTGGGCAACTTTCATTGCAGTTATTAAGGTCAAACCTTAATCCTAAGTGCCTTCTATCTATATAGTGGGAGTTGTGCATTTTTGTCCAATGATTACGACCTTTCCCCTTGCAAACTATACAATCAACAAACCCCGAAACATCACTATGCCTAATCCTTACTATCTTACTTGTTAGTACATCTAAATCTGCAATTATGTTTTGCATACTTTCCCCTTGTACTCCTAACACTTCACTTTCTCTTTTCTTTGAGAATTTAGAAATAGGTTTAGGGGGATTTTCACGCATATAGCATTCCTTTAACATCCCCTTTGCCCATACCCTGCCTTCTCGGTTACAACCGCATTTGCATTTTTTATTTCGGGGTATGATAGTACTATTAAACATTTGTCTTAACTCCTTTTTCTTGGATTGTAATAGAATCCCAAAACCCATTACTATCATCTAATAATTCTAGTGGGAGATTATTGTCTGAAATTACTTTCATTGCTTCTATCCTTGCTTCGTTACCAACCCCCTTAGCAATCTTACCATAAACTAAACAATCATCATATACCATTAGGTTTTTCTTTTTGTAGAATAATCTTCTAAAGGTATCTAGCAGGGTTTCTTCGCCCCCTGTTTCCGATAATCCCCCCTCGTAAACATAAGGTTCTTTATTGTCATTTTTTTTACTCATAATTTTTTACTTTTTTTTAGTACGGGACAAAAGTAATAATTAATTCGTAATAAAGAACAAAAAGTTTCAAGAAAAAAATATTTCTTTGGAAACTTTATTTTCCCTATGTTTGCATTTTCAAAACAATAAAAATAAAAAAATGGCAGAACAAAAAAAAGACCCTCGCGACTTAATAGTAGAATATCTAAAGGATAGGGGTATTAAACAAACTTGGTTAAGAGATAAGTTAAATTTATCCGACAGTCACCTTTCATTAGTATTAAGTAAGAACCGTGACCTTACAGATGAAAACTTAAAAAAGATAAACGAAATACTAGGAACTAACTTTTAAACTATGCCTACATACCAAGAAAAACTTCGTGACAAGCGATGGCAGATTAAAAAAACAGAAATATTATCAAGGGATAAGTTTAAATGCCAAAGCCATTATTGTAAGTCACCCGAAAACGCTTCTTTAGAAGTTCATCATTTAGATTATATCCCCGACATAGAACCGTGGGACTATCCAAACGATATGCTTATTACATTATGTAATCCATGCCATCAAAAAGAACAAGAAAGACCTAAAGAAGAAAAGCACGTTATTAATACTTTAAAAATGAAAGGTTTTCTTATGGGGGACTTATTGGCTTTATCTAGTAAATTGGATAATGACTTTAAATTTACTAAATCACTATTGAATATTTTAAGGGACTTTCAGAAATAAAAAAACGATAATGGAAGGTTGGGTAAAGATACACAGACAGATTATGGATAACGTTAATTATCTAAGTGAGCCTTTTTGTAGAAATATGGCTTGGATAGATTTAATATTATTAGCTAATCACGATGAAAACTCATTTAGGTGTAGGGGTATTTTAGTAAAAGTTAAAAGAGGGCAGATAGGTTATACTTCTGAAAACCTCGCTGAAAGGTGGAAGTGGTCACGAGGCAAAGTTTTAAGATACTTGACGGAACTACAAAAGAGTGGGCAGATAGTACAACAAAAAAATAACGTAACTACTTTAATATCAATACTTAACTACGAAAAATATCAACACAACAGTACAACAAAAGATACAGCAAACGATACAGGGTTTGAGACAACAGATAGTACAACAGAAAGACAACAAACGGACACTAACAAGAATGATAAGAATGATAAGAATATATATAATAGTATAACTAATGAAGAAATTTTAAATTTTTTTTCAATTTTAAAAACAAAAATAGATGCAACAGAATTTAGCAGCACAATTCAACCACAGGGGGAAGATTATTTTCTTGAAAGATTACGAGAAACTAAATTGGAACTTTCAGACAAGCAGTTTGATACGGTTAAGGACTAATAGTGTTTGTTCTTGGACACAAGTAGAAGAAAAATATTTAGACGGTAAGTTTAATGATTTAATTTTAAGGATTTGCGTTATAAGTGGCGGTAGTTATCCTAAGACTAAGCCTATGTATGATGCTTTTCTATCTGAATTAAAAGTATTTGTTTCCCAACCGAAGTATATTACCCTTTCTTTTGACGAATTAATATTTGCTTTTAGAATGAGTATAGATAGTACTTACCGTTACCAAAGTGGGGAATATGTAGAAACAGTTTTTTTAGATAGTGAAAATATAAACATTGGTTATATTTCAAAAGTTTTGTACCACTACTACCAACTAAGAATAGGTGTTGAAAATTTGATAGGTAACACGATTGATGGCTACTAAAAAAAAATAAGGTATGGATTTTTCTTCGATGAATGAAATAGAGGGGTTACAATTTATTCCTGTTGACGATAAAAAACGCCCAATAGTAAAAAATTGGCAAACGGTAAAGGCTAAACATAATATTTCAAACTGTTACGGTGTAGGTCTTGTTTGTGGTGAACCTTCGGGGGGCGTGGAAGCCCTTGACTTCGATTTGAAATATGACATTAGCGGTGATTTATTTACTAGATACAAGAATTTGGTTCAAAATTATGACAATGGATTGCTTAAAAAACTTGTTGTACAGAAAACAAAAAATGGGGGATACCATTTGATATTTCGTTGTTCTAAGAATGAAGGTAATTTAAAACTCGCCAATAGACCAACGACAGAAGAAGAAAGGGGAAAGACATACAGTGAAACTTATACAGCAGAATGTGCTAAGGGTAAAACACACGATGAAGCAACCAATGTGGCAAAGCGTAGTTCTGAAAACGACAAGGTTAGGGTTTTAATTGAAACAAGAGGTATAGGGGGGCAGATTGTAATTTCCCCGACAGAAGGGTATGAAATGATTTTTGGGGACTTGATGAGTATTTCAGAGATAACTCCCGAAGAAAGAGATAGTCTATTTGGCATCGCTAGAATGTTTAATGAGGTTTTAGAAGAAGTTGCAATAGAACGTAAGGGATACCAAAAGAAAACAGAAGGGTTAAGCCCATTTGATGATTACAATGAAAGAGGTGATGTTGTTGGTTTATTACAGAATTACGGGTGGAAGATAGTTAGTCAAAAAGGACAGAAGGTACATTTTTTAAGACCCGGACAAACAACCGCTTTAACTAGCGGTAATTATGATTATACTAGAAGGTGGTTTACTGTTTTTACTACTAGCACAGAGTTTAATCCACAGACCGCATACCTGCCTTATGCTGTATTTGCAAAGCTAGAATGTAAGGATAATTTTTCAGAAGCAGCAAAAAGACTTTTGGATATGGGGTACGGAGAAAGAAAAGAAGAAAAGAAACCCGCAGAAAAGCCACAAAGCACTAGAAAAATATCATCTAGGGTAGATTTAGAAGATAATGATTTCTCTTTTTTAGCTACGGGGGCAGATTATGACCCTTATTTAAAACAAGTTAGGGATGGCACTTTACCACAAGGTTTGACTACGGGATGCCCTTCTTTAGATGAACATTTTTTATTCAAAAGGGCTTCTTTTGTGATGAATAACGGAGTAGATAACGTTGGTAAAACTAAGTTCATTTGGTGGCTTCTTTTAATTGCAGCAATGTATCACGGGTGGAAAGGGGTAATTTTTGCTAGTGAAAACACACTAGGGTCTTGTATGAGGGCTTTAATGCAATTTTATTGGGGTAAGCCACTTCACGGAAAATACGCAATGAATGACAAGGAATATGATATAGCGTACAATTTTGTTCAAGAACATTTTAAGTTAATAAAGGCTCAAGAGGACTTGTATAATTACAAGGACATTATCAATATGACTAAAAAAGCTAGAATTAAATACCCCGATTTAACCTATACTATGATTGACCCATACAATAGTTTAAAAATTGATTTAAGCGGTTTTAGTAAATTAAATACCCACGAATATCATTATGAGGCTTTAAGTGAAATGAAGGCTTATGGGCAACAAACAGACTATGGTTGGTATATTAACCACCACGCAGTAACGGCTGCTGCAAGGGCAAAGGATGGCGAAAAAAAATATCCACTTGCCCCAAATAAAGCAGATACCGAAGGCGGACAAAAGGTTGCTAATAAGGCAGATGATTTTTTAACTATCCACCGTATAACACAACACCCAACCGAATGGATGGTAACAGAAGTTCACGTTAGGAAGATAAAAGAAACGGAAACGGGTGGTCGCCCCACATCAATAGACCACCCTGTTAAATTTGAAAGATACAAGGGGGAGTGTGCCTTTATTGAAAAACTTGAAGAAGGTACAGGAAGAAACCCAATAGACCCAATAGAAAGGTGGCATAGTATGAAAGAAGAACAGCAACAACAACCATTATTCACTCACGAACAACCCCCAATAAAAAATTGGGATAACGATGGAGTAGAGAATATTAAAGACGTAATTTTTTAATCAAACAATAAATACAAACAGTTATGGTACTAGAAATGACAGTAGTGGGCAACATTGGGAATGATTGCACTATCTCAAACGTACAAGGTAAAAATTGCATTAATTTCAACGTAGCACACGGGGAAAGTTATAAAGATGCAAATGGTGTTAAAGTAGAAAAATCAACTTGGATTAGTTGTGCTTATTGGGTTGAGAATACAGCCATATCCCCCTATCTAAAAAAAGGGACATTGGTTTATGTAAAAGGCAAGCCCGAAGCAACAACCTATCAAAACAAGCAAGGTAAGTGGGTAGCACAGTTGATATTAAGGGTTTTTGAAGTAAGGTTACTTTCTGCATCAAAAGAAATATCACAACCGCAACAATCTACACAAACCACAACACCACAAGGTAACGGAGCAAAAATAGATTATGGTAATAATAATGTAGAACCAACTGATGATTTACCATTATAAAATTTAACTACACGGCTCAAATTTTAATCTTAATGTATTTTGTGTACAATGTATCCAAAATTAAATTATCGTTGAAATTTGAGCCACTTAAAGCGTTTTTAATAACAAACTAAAAAATAAAAAAAATGAGTAACAGTAAAGAACAATTATTTAGTGATGATTATGTAAGGGGGTTTTTGGCAGAACAATTAGATAATGATTGGTTTAAAGTTTGGGATGATTATGTTAGGTCTAATCCCCCCATTCCCGAACCAATAGTAGAAATGCCCCGTAGTAAACACCCTATCGAGTTGGTAAATGAAAAGTACCCTAATGGGTGGTATTGCGAAGAATTTCAAGAAGTAAAAGACGATATAAGAAGTCGTGTAGGTGAAGATGCTTATTGTTTTACCGATGGTATCAAATATTGGGGTAAAGATAATAGCCCTAGTAATAGTATTTATGCTGCTGATAATAGTAAATTTAGCGACGGCGAGACTTTCATCACCCGTTCCGAGTATATGGCGATTACGAGACCGAATGAAATGCAAGAATGGAAGCCCAAAGAGGGGGAATTAGTAGAGATATACGGTGACAATGAATCGGACGGGGTTTTCAGAGGCGAATACAGTTATACTACAAAAGATGGGTATCATTACATTAAGGGGAAAGATGTCATTGGGTGTATTAATATACGTCCTGCTTCTAAATCCATCCACATCGAACAACCGAAGCCTGAACCAACACAAAGGATTGAATCTTTAGAGAAAAGTAGAAAAGAATTGTTTACTTTTCAAAGTAATATTTTTAGTAGGCTAGATGCGTTAGAATTACAAAATGAAAAGTATCAGAAAATGTCATATAAGTGGGATGAAACTTTAGAGGGAGTACAACATTTATTAAAACCCCAACCAACTAAAAAAAATCTTAATATAGAGGGGGATGATTGGAAACGAGTAGAATGTTTAAGTTGGGTTGATGTAATAGAATATATTTGGGGAGATGAGACGTTAGAATATGTTATAAAACAAAAATTTAAAAAAAAATGAGCGAACAAAGAAGTAACATCATAAGTGCCTTTCACCACCTTAAAGTATCTAGGGAGTATTGGGAAGATTTAAAAAGGGAGTTGCCCGAAACAGATGCAGAAAAGTTAGCAACCCGTTATATCAAAAAGATAGATTGGTGCTATGGGGATTTTATTACAATCCCTGCATTCCCCGATGCAGTAAGAGAAGGGGTTAGGTTAGAATGGAGTAGTGATGTGTTAGCAATCCCCGAAATAATGAATAAGATTTCGTTACTAACTCCCGATAAAAGAGCCTTAGTAGAAGAACTTGTTGATGCTTTATATCGAGGGGAAGAAATTACTTTTGAAGAAAAGGTTTAAGTGTTTTCATTTTGGTTTTGGTTAGATTACATCCCTGCTTTTTTAAGTGGGGATTTTTTGTTTGTAGTATTCTTTCGCAGTATCACTTAGATTATTTAATCTTCCTGATTTAATTTCTTTCTTAGGTGGTTCTATAATCGTATTGTATTTTTTAAATTTGATTTTCTTTTTATTCTTTTTTAGCTTCAAGTAATTTGGCTTTTTATTTTTATTCGGGAATATATAAGTACCCGTCTTTCCTAGTTTAACTCTATCTTCTTTTTCTGTTGGCTCTATTTGTTCTAAAGACAATACTCTATCTATATTATAATCATTAGGTTTTAGCTTTGCAATTAATTCGTATTCTCTAAGTAGTAAGTCTTTTTTTGTTCTATAACCCGTTTCTAATATTTCAAATACAAAAGAATCAATACCTTGTTTATTAAAGTCTTTTTGTAATCTAAAGTTGTGATGCTTCTTTTCTATTAAATCCTTTATGTGTTGGGACTTCCTATTAATAAAACAAACAGTAGAGCCAATATAGACCCTACTGTTTTTTACATTTACTATTCGATATATAACCATAGAAAAAAGTTATTTAAACTAAAAAAGCCCCGCAGGGTAAAACAAAAAAAATAAAACCCCGTAGGGAAAGAAAAAAAAATCACTTCAACATTTTATCACAAACAGAAACAATATCATCCCAACTATCAGTAGGCTTTAGGAAGTGTTCTTGCCCCTTATAATTAAGTCTTACCCAATCATTATTAGATGATACAAGTTTACTTATTCTTTTGTAACGGGGGTGATGTAACAAAGTAGTAATGTTATGTTCCCAAACTTCTTCTTCAATCATTTTAGAATAAATTATCAATTAAAATAATAGAGTAACGTTTCCCCTTCCAATTGTAATAAAGTACTAATAACCCTGCTTTTGGTAGATAGTCAAATGAAATCTCCAATGTTAAAAGTAGAATTATAAAAAGGGGAATTATTGCACCACAAAAAAATAGACTTGTCATTTTACTTTTGTTTTAATTGTTTTTTTAAATCTGAAATTCTTTTCGCTTTGCCTTTTTTATAAATATCTATTGCCCAAGTTGCAGTTATGTGTGAGGGGCGTTTCTCATTTTCTATTTCGTCAATCTTTTCCCAAATTAAATCATCACTACCCAACTCTACTTTAGGCTCTGCTCTTTTTTCTTCTGCCTTTTTGGCAACTGAAATTTCTTTTATGGGGTTTATTTCTCCCAAAGGAATAGGGTTGTGTGAAAACCAAAAGTTATCTACGAAGTAATCTACTAATTTTTGATTACCCGTTATTCCTAACTTTTCTTTTGCAAAAGCCGCTCTTTCACTAAATCTTATTCCCGTAGGTTTACTTTTTGCCATGTGCTACAAATGTGCGTCAAAGGTAGCACACTATCTTTGAATAAACAAACTTATTTTTTCAAATTGGCGTAATAATCTTCCAATATTTTCGATAATTCGGGGTTTGAAGTAACGAATTGACCTCCCCATTTTCTTACTTTTATGACATCTAAACCGCTTTCGGTTATCCAATTTTCGATGTCTATTTTTTGTTTTTCGGTGGGGTTTTGATACCCGTGAAGTAGGGTTACGACTTCCCCAATACCCCAATTTAGACCTACTGAAACTTGTTCATAGTCAAGGTTATTATCCCTCATAACCCTTCTTAAATGTTCTATTGCTGCCATAATATTTATATGTTTTTACAAAGGTGCAAGGGGGTTTTAATACTACCAAATCTAATCGGTAAACACCCAACCCCCCAACACATAAGCACACGAGTAAGGGAATAAACCCACCTAATCAAAACAAATCGGTGAATAACCCGTTAAAATCGGCAAGCGTTTAAAACCCTCAAATTTGGCAGATAAGCACCCGAGCCAATAGAATGCACACAAAAGCCTTTAAAATCGAAATTTGACCTGTCTAATGCACAAATAAAGGCATATACAATAAAGGCAGTAAACGACATAACCCCAATAAGTTAATAAACAGTTAAACCCCAACACTAAGGCAACAAGTAAGCAACTAAACCCCTATTGATAAGTAAACCACAACAGAACAAGCCAATTAACCCCAACACATAAACTAAAAGCCAACGGGAAAGGATGCAAGCAGGTAAGGGGAAAGAACAACCGCAAGCACTCCCCAACGAATAAAGGCAACAAAACAAACGCAAGGCATCAGGGTAAAAAATGGATAACTAAATGATAGCTTAAAATCTAAACGGCAACAAAGTAAAACTGAAACTGAAAACCCATAGGCAGGTCGCAACGTCACAACCGTAACGGGCATCCCCAACTTAGTCGCAAGATTTTAAAACTAAGGTATCTGTTTTTCTGCCAAAAAAAAGTTGAGGGCAAATTTGAAGTAAAAAGCCCATTGAAAAGGGGAACGTTCATTTTTGACGTAGGGGTAGTTGGGGTTGGTGTGGATGAAAAAAATTTGTGGGCTGAAATATTTTTTTTGGTAGTTATTTTTTTTAGATTTAATAGTTTGGGTATTTTTTGTGGGAAGTGTTTGTTTGTTTTTTTTTTTTTGAAGTTAGCGTATGGGTTTATTTTGGCAAGGGGGTTTTATTGTTTTTGAGGTGACTAATTGGCACGTTTAGTGGTGGGGTTTGATAATACCTTATCTTTGCTTTTTCATTCATTTTTTTTGGATTTTTTTAGTAAGTACGCTCCCTTGTTTTCACTTGGGGCGTTTTTATTTTTGGGCTATTCACCGATTTTATTTTGCCAAGTAAACCCCAATAACATATCTTTGTTGCCTACTAAAAAAAGAAAAATAAAATGGTTAAAGCAATCTGCATTGACGACACTAATTTCCCCAAAGAAATACCACTAAACAAGCGTTTAAAGTTGGGGCAAGAATACACAATCCTCTACACATTAACAGTACTACCTAGTAGAGAGATAGCTTGTGATATAGCTGAAATAGACTTAGATGAATCGTGCGCCCCGTACCAATTTTATTCCCTTAGAAGATTTGGTTTTACCCAAGAAGAATTACAAAAGCTAATGCAGTTACTAAAAGACTGTACAGATGCAAACTTCTCCCTTGATGAAGTAATGGAACAAACTAAATTAATTGAACAAGATTAAACTAAAAATAAATGAATGTAGAAGAATGGTTGCAACAATCTCCCGCCCCCGAAGAAATTAAACTTAAAGACGGTGCTAAGTATATCCCTTACAAGATAATTGTGGATAAACTAAATCAGCTTTCCCCTAATGAATGGAGTACGTCTAACTTCAATCCCCAATACATAATACTAGGACGTAAGCTATTGGTAACAGGTACAATAGATGTTACTGTTTCTTATGTCATCAACGGTGAGAAGGTAACAAGAACACTATCAGGTGCATCTAACTTTATTCTCAACAAAGCTTCCAACCCACATCCATCGGCGACAAGTAAAAGCCTTGCCGTAATGAACGCAGTTAAAGTACTTGGCAAACAGTTTGGATGGGGTTTGAACCCCGAAACAGAGGAAGAAAAGGCTGAATTTCTCCCCGTAATAAAGGAAGAAAAGGTAATCAATGTGGATAAAGAGAAAGAAAGGTTATCCCAAATGATAAGCACTTGCACCAACTTAGATGAACTATCTACATACAAGCTATTAGCCAACAGTAAAGGGTTAAAAAAACAATATGAAAGCAAACTAAAAGAACTTACAGATGCAACAAATTAAGTGGGATGAAGTAAAGATAAGGTGCAGTAGTGCATACAAAGTTATGACCGAGCCAAAAGACGCTCGTAGCCTAACCCCCAACCAATTAAAACTAATTGAGGACTACGAAGCAAAGTCAAAGCTAACAGAAAAACAAGCAGAGGAATTGGCATCACTAATAATGAAACGGGATGCGCCCCCAAAACTATCTGATACCTGCACTACACACCTTCTTGAAGTATATGGATACGTTAAGTTTGGGAAAGACCCCACAAGTGCAAGCCAAAAGAACCGCTACACTATCAAGGGAAATGCCTGTGAACAGGATAGTATTACATTACTTTCGCTAACAGACCGACAATTTTACTTGAAAAATGAAGAACACGTTAGCAATAAATACTTAAAAGGCACTCCCGATATATACTTAGGTAATTCAATAATGGAAGCTAGTCACATCATAGATGTCAAGTCGAAATGGGATTTATTAACATTCTTAAATGTTATAGACCAACCAACTCCCCCTGTTTATGATTGGCAAATTAACTGCTATATGGATATAACAGGGGCAAAAGAAGGCGAAATAGCACATACCCTAGTAAATACTCCCGACAGTATAATTCAGAACGAATTAAGGAAGTTATTATACGAAATGGATGTTGCTACGGATGAAAACCCCGAATACAAAAAAGCGGCAGAGAAGTTGATTAACAATATGACATTTGACAATATCCCCGCAGCACAAAGAATATACAAAGTACCTATTATAAAAAGGGATATGTACCCAATGTATAAGCGTATAGAAATGTGCAGGACTTGGCTTGCAGAATTTGACGAAAAGTTTATGATGATAAATAAAAAGTAGTTGGTTCTAGTTTTAGTTAAAATCGCCCCGTAAGACTAATGCGGGGCTTTTTTATTTACAAGCATCCCCCTTAATATAATCCTCTATTGCTGTGTTAATTACAAACTGATGTATTTCTTCGTCTTGAAGTATTAATAAACCTTCTTTGCATTCCCAAGGAACATATAGTTTGTAATTAGCAACAGCATTACAGTCGCTATCTTCTACATATAAAGCGTCCTCAACCCCCGTAAGAATGTTTTTATAATCAGGCTTGAACAAGTGAAACTTCCATTCATTTGCAAGCCTTTTCTTTTTACTCCAACTCTTAGGTGCGTGGAATAGATAGAATATAAAAAGGTTCTGTTTGGGTATATTAGTAGCCCCGACAACGTATTCCCCGCCATTTACAGCCTTACAAACTGTTTCATATACTTTCGCCCTATATTTATTGCTATTAGTTAGCCTTTGAAGCGTATATGCGTATCTAGTAGGCTTGTAAGCATTGCCCTTCTTATTGAGTAACCCTAATTCACCCTTACGTTTATTTTCAGCATCTATCTTAGTCCAATGTTCTACACTATGACCAAATAAAAACTTACTCTTTTGAGTAATTCTTGGTTGTGCTTTCGGCTTACCTTCTACAAATGCAATCAGTTTCATTTACTTTATTTTATGTGAACACTTTGGGCAATAATTAAATACCATTTCTTCCCCATAAACAATTCCAACAGAAGGACATTTAGCACACCTCTTAATGAAGGTTTTTAGCATCCATTCGGGTTTATAAGGCGGTATATTAGTGTCATTAAGGCTATTATCATCGGTTGCCATTTCTAAGTATATTTTATCTTCCAATGCCAACAACTCCTCTGCATTGCCATTAAAAACAACGTTTACTGATACCTTATGTATAGCTGGATACTTCTTGCAGTAGTCAACTGCTTTATGCAATACACCTTTGTATTCATTTGCTCTTACACCCCTAAATAGGTCGTCTAAAAACTTATTTAAGCTATCCTCTAGCCTCTTACCCTTGTGTAGATAATACTTCTTGCCAATCTCTATTTTATAGAGTACAGGATAGGCTATATCTACTTCTACCCTTTCTGCAATGCTGTATTTATTCATTGTTGTTATATTTATATGCACAAATGTATGCTATTA